>JACCDV011031026.1_pt1 | contig 29987 bp, 21 predicted proteins | sample 7446131 | NCBI WGS metagenome assembly JACCDV01 (sample SAMN15323448, study PRJNA562643) | freshwater metagenome | isolation source: river surface water | place: USA:Blue River Watershed | collected 2017-08-17 | reverse complement strand
TCTTGCGCTTTCAATTGGAAGATTTGATAACCTTCGAAACGGTAGAAGCGGTCTACTGATGGATCTGTAATGTTGATTTCGTCTAGTTCTTCGTATTCCTCTTGGTAATTATTCGAAGAAACCGGGTTGTCAAGCATAAGGATCAATTCATTCTCTAACTCTTGGATAGTGAGGCGTGGTGCATCTGGAGGAGAAAGAATCTTGAAACAAGCGTCAAACAAAGCTTGTGCTTTGGTATCTGCGCGTTTCATGGCTTCAACAGAAGCCATTAGGCCACCATCGGTGCTACGACCATAAACGATACCTACAGTAATGTTGTTGATTGCACCTGGACGGAGTGTAAACGGACCTGCTGACTGTACAAAACGACGGTCACCAGATGGGTTGTTGTTTGTAGTCTCATCCCACCCGTTAGGGAAAGCGCCAGACATATCTTCACCTTGTGTTGACCAATGAAGAGGATCGGATGTACCTGGGAACATATAATCAGATAAAGTCTGTGTTGCACCAGTTGAGCCGGTATAACCTAAACCACCATAGAACATTTCTGAACCATTGGCCCACTGACCTTCCATGAAATTATAGAACTCAGCTGCAGGACCTGGGTCATTGTACGGGTACGCAGAGGTAGATGTATAGTAAGTAAAGCGACGCATACCAAAACGCTCGTTATCGATAATGCCATCAGAGTAACCAATACCAATTCCTTTGTAAACAATTCCGTTATTGGCAAGTGCGTCTACTACTGTAGGAACTACATCTGTTTGTGTTGTTTCGTCATAATATGGACCAGGGTTATCAATACCATCTGCATCTTGATAAGGACCTTCGAAGAAGTCACAACCAATTGCAGGTGGGTTCTCACCATAACCTAATTTACCACCATCAGACTCATCGATGAGGTCACCATTGTACATGTAACCCAAACCACGAGAAACATCACAACCTGTGTAGTCATCAGCATAGTTACCGACGTCAGCATCTAGATACTGTGAGAAATAAGTATTGAATAGGGTTTGTGTTCCGCGATTGATCAATTCGTAGTTATAGAAAGTCATGCGGTTTACTTCGTCATTTGTAGCAAATGAGAAAGCTTGTGCACGGATTTCCATACCAATTGGATCTCCGTTAGTTTCTGTATGAATGTTTCCTTTATCGTTGAATACCCACCAGTGTGTTTCATCACCGTATAGAGAAATACGGCGGTCAATGCCACATTCGATGTCGTCACGACCTAAGATGTCGTCGTACCATGGGTGGTCACCGTTGTCTGGGTTGTAGTTACCGTCTTGGTCACGGTCATAAAAAGGTGCTAAGAAGTAATCTTGACCTCTTGAAACATCACCGTGAGCAGGCCAACCGTAGATACGGTTGAGCTCATCGTTTGTAGGAGCAGTGATTTCATCACAACCTTCTGTAGTGATGCCGGCATTACACTCCCACCAAATGTTGAACTTTACAACTTCTGCTTTGCGGATAGTGTAAAACTTATCATAAGCAATACATTGGTCTGGATCGATGTTCGCCTCTCCAAAATCGCGAATAGCGTCGTCACCAACCGGATTGAGTGGGTTAAAGTTTCCTGAGCCTGGAGTCACTGTGAGTGGACCAGGCCAGAAGTCGTTACCAGAGCGGTAACGCAACGCAGCTAACTTTAGCTGACCATTGACGTCGGTACCACCCATCCAGAGTGCACCGGCGAAAATAGCAAAGCGGTTACTACCTTTTGGAACTTCGTAGGCGGCAACACTTGCAGCTCGGTTTTGGAACATACTACCACCCTGCTCAATAAGTGCAGACACATCGTTGAACTTCATGGTCAACTTTGCAGTAGCAGGGCTACAATTTGCCTTTGGCTTCGCAGTAGGTTTGTAATCTTTGTCATTGGGGCCTAGGTAAGCAAATGCCTGAGAGCATGTTACAGTTAGACCAATAAACGCGGCAATGAATTGCTTTTTCATAATACTTCGTTATAGCTTCTTAAAAATCAAATTTTACTCCCAAACGGATTGTTCGAGGTATACTGATGTTAAACGGATTTTGAATCTTCATGGTGTAGTAATCACGGAAAGATTGCTCATCAATTTGGTTTTGGATAGATGTCTGGCTAGCCGCAGCAGCAAGATATCCGTCGTCATCCCAGTTACCAGTTGCACGGTAAACGTTAAGCACATTGAACTGGTTGAAAAGGTTGGTAGCACGTACATAGACTTGTAGGAATGCTGTTTTCTTTTTGTTCTCTTTGCTACCGTATTCGATATTAATGGTTTTATCTGCTTGGATATCCAAGCGGTATTGCCATGGCAAACGCGAACCGTTTAATGTACCGTTGATACCAGCATTTAAGGCGCCAATTCCTTCGTCTGTAATGAACGTTTGGGAAGAATATGGAGAACCAGAATTGATATTGGCAATCATGTTCAAACCAGTATTTTCGAAAATACGAGTTTTACCGATCATTGGGCCATTGTAGTCTTGACCTTCACCGTAACGGTAGTCAAAAGTAAAGTTAAAGGCGTGACGTTGGTCATAGCTGTATGGGAAGATCACACGTAAGTTTGGCAAGCCAGCGTTTACAAGTGCTGACATTGAAGTTGCATCTGATCCTGTTCCATCAGCAAACTGCAAGGTATAGTTGGCCGTCATGCGGATGTTTCCTGTCTGACGCATGTCGTAAGCAACTGTTAAACCTTTAACTGTACCGAAGTCACGGTTACCGAAGGTTTTATATGTTACAGGATACGCTTCAAATACGTTGATTAATTGTACGTTGTCGCGTTGCTCGCGGTAGAATGCAGAGATTTTAACTGAAGAGGTGCGTGTAACCACTTGTTGGAAGCCAAGTTCGTAGTCAACTGTTTTCTCAGGTAATAAGTTAGCATTATTGATTACGGCATTGCGAGACTGAATAAACTGATATTCGTAAGGGTTGAAACGGAAACCTGAAGTAGGACGTTTGGTAAGGATATCGTAGTGTGCAAAGAATGATGCCTCCTCGGAAATAGGGAAAGAGAATGCGATACGTGGCATTACGTTCACTTGTGCTTTGTAGTCTTCGAATGCATCAGCAGTTGGTGTTTCTAAAGATGGGTCTTGTAACCATGGAGCGATTCCGGCAGCACCGCGAATTTTGGATGGGTCTTCGATTGGTGTTCCGGTTGCGTCATACCATTGAGCGCCATTGCGGAAACCGTTGATACTTGATGGGTTATTGACATCATTGACATAAACTACGTAATCATCGCCCATACCGTCAGGGAGGTCAACCCAACTGTACTGGTTAGGATCGTTAGATGCCAAAGCACGTGCTTCTTGAACGGTTTTGGCATTGTAGAACAAATAAGGATCTTTCAAAACCGGTTGGTTGGCATCAAAGACGTCAACACGAACACCAACGTTAAAGACGATGTCTTTGAATGCGAATTTATCCATGATGTAACCAGCCATGTAAATTGGTTGGAAAGCACCTACAAAACGTTTGTAGTTGCCATTTTCGTCGAATTCATTGAAGTATTTGTTGATGTCAGTGTTACCACGTACTTTTTTACCGGTGTGGTCATAACCCCAATAAGATACGTAAGATTGGCCGCTGTTGAGCAACTCATCTGGTGAGAACATATCGAACTGGAATAAATTAGGGTCATATTGGTCAATATCGACAAAGTCGGTACCTGCAGGGTTATAACCTAATTTTTGACGCAAGTTATAGTCAAAGAAAGATTGTTGGTCGTTGTTGACCTGGCCACCAAACTCACCTGTTCCGGTTTGGAAGGCGTCTCCAGAGTTCAAGCGATTGTAGGTAATGGCTTTGAATGAACCAGAGTCAGTAACTACACCTGAATTGAGGTCGAGCTCACGGATGTGGAAGTTTGCTAATTGACGCGCAATTGACCAAATGCTGGCGGGTCCGTTGTCGCCGCTTGTCCAGCCGCGATCTACGCGTTGTTCGTATTCAAAACCTAAAGAAATAGAGTGGTCACCGAGTACAACTGATCCTGCACCAGTTACACGGAATTGATCGTTTTCAGATTTACCAAAACCGTTTGATGGCGCTCCTATATTAGACCATATGCCGTAGACACTTCCAGGGAGGTCTCCATTTCGTAGGGCATTACCCTGCTGAATTTGGAAAAGGTTTTCATAGCGACCAATTGGATTACCTTCATAGATATTAAAGTATTGAGTGGTAATTGCTGCTAGCGTCGAATTTGTTTCAGAAGGTGTGAAGTCAACTTCTACGTCGCGGAAACCATTGTGCACATACATTTGTGTAGCAGGGTCAAACTCGTAGGAAGGAACTCTGGTAGTCACAAACTTACCTACGTGACCGTAGTTGAATAAGTTGTAGCCATGGTTAGGGTCATAAGACTCATTGAAGGACTTAGAGTAGTCCACCATTAAACTATAAAGTGCTGATTTAATTTTTGAACTTGAGCCTTCGCGGTCGTTGTTGAAACGCTGCGTAAGGCGAGCATAGACGCGGTAGTCTAGGTTTTTACTGACGCCGTAATTGGTAAAGTTCAATAATGAGTTACCAAAACCGTAAGAAGTACCTTGGAAATAGTTCAAGGAACCTCCAAATTGTAAATTGACAGATGGACCAGTATTTACATCGATTTTACCCGAAGCAGAGAATACACTATTACGTGCATTCATGCGCCAATCAGTCTTCTCGAAATCGTCGGCTCTAAGGAATAAGGCATTGTGGAAAGTACCAAAACCAGTAGAAGTTGGACGCAATGGATTAGCAATAAGATCTTCGCGGGCTTCTTTGGTAATGCGGTAAGAACCACCCGCTAATGGACGAGAATCTAGTTGGTCGGTGTAGTTGGCTGAAACTAAGAAGCCTAAACGAGGACGCGTTTTGTTGCCAGCGGAGTCGCGCTGCATCCAAAGCGGACCAGATAACATTCCTTCAACAAGGTTGTAACCAAATTTATCGAGGCCAAATACTTTTCCGTCGTAGCCGTTAGGGTCAGCACCATTAATGTAAAGACCTGAACTTACTGCCTCGAGACTTCCGAAATAAACCGAAGACGGACCACGTGTAGTGATGGAGATGATACCACCTGTGACGTCACCGTAGTTGGCAGGAACACCACCAGTAATAACGGAGACTTCTTCGAGAGCTGACTTTGGAAGGTTGGATGAACCGCGCACTTTGATACCGTCTATATAGAAGTAGGTTGCATCTGAACGCGTACCGCGAACGGAAATAGCACCTGAACCCTCGTTTACGTTGACCCCACCTACTGTTCCAGCAACAGCTGTTGCAGAACGTGCTGGCAAACGCGCGATGTCTTCACGGGTAACGGTTGCTCCTGAAGCACCACCATCTTTATCGATGAGTGGAACTTTGTAGCGCACGACTTTCACTTCCTTTGTTTCTTGCGTTTTGGTAGTGAGCGCTAAGTTGTCTAGGAAAGTAATGCGGTCTGGAGAAATAGAAACACCTTCCATTGTGAGGTTTTGATAACCTCCCTCTGCGTTTCTTACTTCAACGTCGTACGAACCAGGTTGAATACCATTGATCTGGAATTTACCCTTTTCGTCGGTTAAAGCACTACCGCGAATTGCGCCAGCTTGCTTCAATAGGACCTTACTAAACTCTAAAGGAGCTTTTGTTGCCTCGTCAGTCACTGTACCACGAAGAGTACCAAGACCGGATTGTGAAAATGCGTAAGTGCTTACAAATAATACACTTAAAAGCAATAATTTCAGTCTACCCACCATATGAATGCGTATAAATTTTACTATTTCTCGTTTTTTAAAGAATGTAAATATAGAAAATTCCATAGTCTTAACATAAAATTCATCAAAATTCTATCGGATGTTTGCGCATATTTGCAATACAAACTACTGTTTACTCATGATATCTGTTTCAATTGATTTTCAGCTGAGCTCCCTCCAATTGGTATACTTGAATTCATCTTCTGTAAATGAGCATTCAATTATTCTTTTGGAAGAAGAAGCTGAGCAATTCAAATTGCTATCGAATGATAAACGTAAAGTTGAGTTTTTAGGGGTGCGCTTTTTACGTAATTCATTAGATATCAATGAACCTATAAAGTATTCAAGTAGTGGTAAGCCGTATCTTTCCCAACTTCAGCATCCCATTTCAATTTCGCATTGTTCAAAATATATAGCCCTTGCGGTATGCGCTGAACCTGTTGGTCTGGATATCGAATTATTAGGACGCGATACCTCTCGCATCATTAACAAATTTGTTTCCGAAGAAGAAAAAATTTTATACAAAAATAACTTGGTCGATGGTGCACTAGAATTATGGTGTGCCAAAGAAGCTGTTTATAAGCTATATAACCTACAAGGCCTTGCTTTCAAAGATGAAATCACTATTTTCAAAAGAAAAAAGCAAGAGGAATTGATCCTATTGGAGGGTAAAGTGCAACGAAATATTCCAAAGCGGGAATTTATCGTAAAAATTGCAAGAGAAAATGACCTCTTGATTGCTGTCGCTACATTTATAAATGCGCCTTCAGGCTCATGTCAAGTGCCTTAACTGAATGGGTAAGCGCTCCTACTGAAATAAATTGTACACCCGTCAAAGCGTAGTCCTTGATTGTTTCGGATGTAATACCGCCGCTTGCTTCGGTTTCAATACCGTTAGGTATGCGTTTTAGTGCCTCTTTAATTTGACTCGGGGTAAAATTATCTAGCATTATGCGGTTATAACTAACAGGGAGTTGGAGCAATTCGTTGAGTTCTTCCATTGAGCGAATTTCTACCTCTACTTTTAAATTGAGTTTATTTTCAGCAAGGTAGCGTTGGGTGCGTTCCAATGCAGGCCCTAAACCACCTGCGTAATCGATATGATTGTCTTTGAGCATGATCATGTCGTAAAGCCCGAAACGGTGATTTGCACCACCACCAATTTTGACTGCATATTTATCTAGCATGCGCATACCTGGCGTCGTTTTGCGGGTGTCTAGTAGCGCACAATTTGTTCCAGCAATGAGCCCAACATAATAAGCAGTTTGGGTTGCGATACCACTCATGTGTTGCATGCAGTTCAATAGCAAACGTTCAGTAGCTAGAATTGAGCGTGCAGAACCCTCCAAAGTAAAGGCAATTTGACCATACGAGACATTAGCGCCATCTTGTAATTGTGCGTTAAATTCAAGTGTTGGGTCGTATAATTCACAAATGCGCTTGGCAATTTGCATGCCTGCCAAGACCCCGCTCTCTTTGATCATTAGGACTGCTTTTGACTTTGCTTCTTTTGGAACACAAGCCAAAGAAGAGTGGTCTCCGTCTTGGATATCTTCGCGCAGGGCTGAAAGGATAAATTCATCTAGCATAGAACAAAGATAAGAAGAGCCATAGAATCCGCACAATGTTTCTAAATTTGAACTGTGAATTCTAAAGAGCAACTCCTAAACAAAGTCAGTACATTGCCTCATAACCCTGGGGTATATCAGTTTTTGGATCTACAAGGACAGATCATCTACGTTGGAAAAGCGATTGATCTGAAAAAGCGAGTGAGTTCTTATTTTCAAAAGGACCATCACGATGGCAAAACAAGAACACTCGTCAAAGCAATTTGCGATATGCGTTTTACCGTTGTAGAAAATGAGTTAGATGCTCTGTTATTGGAAAACAACCTCATCAAGAGCTACCGTCCGCGCTACAATGTATTGCTAAAAGACGACAAAACTTACCCATGGATTGTCATTAAAAACGAAGCGTTTCCGAGGGTATTCCCAACCCGGCGTAAATTCAACGATGGCTCGACTTATTACGGCCCCTACCCTAACGTTAAGCAGATGCACCAATTGCTTGACCTCATTCGCGAATTGTTTCAGCTCCGGACCTGCGCACTAGACTTGCGTCCAGAGAAGATCGAGCAACAGAAATACAAAGTTTGTCTAGAGTACCATATAGGAAAATGTGCAGGTCCTTGCCAAAGCCACCAAACAAGCACGCAATATGAGCAAACGCTGCAAACGGTTAGGCTTTTGCTTGAAGGCAAAAACTACTCGCTCATCCAGCAGTTAAAAAAAGACATGCAAGCGCATGCCGCAATTCATGCTTTTGAATCAGCTCAATATTGTAAGCAACTCATCGAAGCACTCGGAAAATACCAAGCAAAATCAATGGTGGTATCTGATCATACCCAAAACTTTGATGTATGCTACGTCGAAAAAACACAAGATGACGCTTGGATGAGTTTTATGGTGATCAGCGAAGGAAGTATTGTGCATGCCTATACCTCTAAGGTTTCTGATCCTTTGAATGCGCCGCTTGAAAATTTATACATGCAGCTCATTCCTCAACTCAGCGCTCATTTCGAGAGTCAGGCAAAAGAGATTGTCGTTGGGATTGAAACACCCCTTTTGCTGGCTCATTCCAAAGCAGTATTTCCGAAAATTGGAGAGAAAAAGCATTTGCTTGAAATGGCTATGAACAACGTAAGGCACGCGCAATTACAAGTCAAAAAAGCTGAAATGAACAAAAGTACAGCGGTGCAAAATGCGCCAATGCAAGCCGTACTTGAACTTCAAAGTGCTCTAGCACTTGCTAAAGCGCCCCTACACATCGAATGCTTTGACAACTCGAACCTTCAGGGCACCAATCCTGTTTCGGCTTGCGTGGTTTTCAAAAACGGTGTGCCGAGTAAGGCCGACTACCGTCACTTTAATGTCAAAAGTGTTGTTGGGCCCGATGACTTCAGTACAATGAAAGAAGCTGTTGGCAGGCGTTACAGCCGCCTAAAGGCTGAAGGCTCGCCATTACCCGACTTAGTGATTATAGATGGTGGAAAAGGACAACTTGGCGCAGCGCTGGAAGCCATCGAAGAAATTGGGCTGCAAAAAGAGCTGAAACTTGTTGGACTTGCAAAAAGACTAGAGGAATTGTATAAGCCGGGCTTTTCAAAATCGCTTATTCTGAGCAGAAGATCTTTGGCACTGAAATTAGTGCAACAACTCCGCGACGAAGCCCACCGTTTTGGTTTGAGCCATCACAGAAATAGACGCAGTAAAAATGCCATCGGTTCGGAACTAGATGAAGTAAAAGGTTTAGGGCCAAAAACCATAGAAATGCTCTACCATGAGTTCAAGACGCTTTCAAAAATGCAGGTTGCAGACCCAGAGTTGGTCGCAAAAAAAATAGGAGCCGCCAAAGCAAAACTCCTATTTGATTATTTTAAATCACTTGCCGACTAAACCGGCATTGCTTTGACTTGAGTTATCTTACAACAAAAGTTCTTGTAGTTTGAACACCATTGACAACGAGCGTTAGTAAATAGCTGCCACCCGCTAACTGATTGGTTTCTGTGATGACCAAATTGGTGCCTGGCTGCAGTTGTAATGGATAGTTTGAAATGATTTTTCCACTGAGGTCAGTAATGTGAAGTTGTGCCGCGCCACCTGTTGAAGATGTGAATTGCAAATGTAGATCGCCATCCGTAGGGTTCGGGAACACACTGAGATCAGCAAATTCATTTTGAGAAAGTCCTACCACAAGTTCATTAGATGGGTTACCACTGTATAGGTTGATGTCGTCAAGGAAGAAATTGTTTCCGCCCTCGCCTTCAAACTTGAAACGCATGCGGAAATTATCTGTGAAATAATTGTTGGTCACGTTGGTCATGTGAATAGTAACCCAATCGGCTTGGCTCGTTGGTGCCCAAGATGAGGATGAAACTTGATTAGAAAGTTGATTGCCTCCTAAAGTTTTTCTTTGCGCCCAGTTTTCGCCGCAATTTCCTGTGATGAATACTTTGAGGAATTCGTAATCAGATGAAGTGCGCTTGCGGTAAGCATAACGGAAAGAAAGGGTAACCGAACCAGTAGTTTGGTCAATTCCAGAAAGATCGATGTTTGTTGAGGTAAGTTCATCGATGTTTGAAGCAGCCTGACCAAAGTTATTGAGGCGTGCACACTTGGTGCCAGAATGACCAAAATTAGACTCTAAAGTAAATGTATTGTTTACCGGGGCATTGTAAATACTCCAGTTAGGAATGTTACTTAATGTTGTGTAATCTTCAAAGCCCTCCCAGTATGGTAAAGATAATGGCGTTCCTAAGACCGTGATAAAGCCTACTTTATCTTCTGAGTCGCTGTTTGTTCCGTCGGTTGCGGTTAACTGAACATTGTACATTCCGGCCGTATTAAATATCACTTTCGGATTTTCAGAACTTGCCGATGAACCGCTTGCAAAAGACCAACCAGTTGCAGGCGTAATGACCCAGCTCCAGCCTGTAACAGCATTATAGGACTGATCTGAGAATTGAATTTCGTTGCCTGCACAAACTGTGGTTTTGTCGGCGCCGAAGTCAGCTTTACATAAATAAGGTACTCCAGCGGCACCAACAGCTGCCAAGTTAGACGCTGAAATAACATTGGCGCGTCCGGTACTTGAGACTTGAAGTGCAGCGCGCATACGGGTACGCTGACCTTCGGTATACATTTTGGAACAATAAGAGTAGTCCATGTAGTTTTCAACGTTGTCGCGGATATTGAAGCCCCAATAGTTGTTGTCGGAGTCACAGGTATTTGAATTGAGCAAACAAGCAGTAACGCCAATGCAATTTGGTGTATCTTGTACGTTGTCGTCGGTGGAGCAACTTGTAGTGTTTCCTGGGTTGTTGTTGCCGCCCCAAGTATGATCTAGGTTGAGCCAATGCCCTACTTCATGAGTAAGTGCACGGCTTGCTCCAACCGAACCGGTTCCGATTGCACCTACGTAATCATGTAAAATCCAGATGCCATTTTGCATACTTGTTGCACCCCAATTGCTTGGCTTATAGGTGTAGCCAGCTGCGCCGCCGATTTCTCCACACACAAAAATATTGAGGTATTTGTTGCCAGGCCATTGGCCATTGTAAACATTATTGCCTGCAACAATTGCATCTACTTGGTTACCGCCATCTGAGCCATCATAACTCAATGGAGAAAAAGTACGCGTAATACCATTAAAACACTGACCATTTGGAGCTATGGTTGCCAGTCTAAATTCAACTTCGATATCAGCAGGCATACCTTGAAAGTCAGGATGCACATTTGCTGTATCGGCATTTTGCTTGCGGTAGTCACGGTTGAGAATGGCTAGCGCGTTGAGAATTTGATCGTCAGAAATATTCTCAACACCATTGATGTGTAGTACGTGGAAAACCACCGGAATAGTATAGATAGTACCTTTTTGAGCATCGCCTTTCTTTGCGACCTCGTTGTATTCTGCTTCAGCAATAGCCAAGCCCTTTACATAGTCCGGATTCTGAAGAAGCGCAGCGTGTTTCTTATGCGTGACACAATATTCGATATTTTCACCCTCACGCATGTTTTGAGGATCAAGCACCCTTTGTGGCTTTTGGGCAAAAACTGCAGAAGTAAAAGCAATACTGCCGAAAAGAAGGGCTAAAAAGGTTTGTCGTTTCATAGTTGATTCGAATAGAGCATGATAGTTTGTGGTAAAAATACAATAAGTCCTACAAATTTTAATATTCTCTTTGTAAATAATATCGATAACATGGATTGATTAACTTTGTTCTATGAAAGCAAATAAAGCATCCGATACTCTTGCCATTACAACCAAGATTGTATTGCCCAACGACACCAATACACTCGGCAACCTTTTTGGGGGACAACTCCTTGCTTGGATGGACGTCATTGCAAGTGTTTCAGCACACCGCCACTCCAAACGCGTTGTGGTTACAGCTTCGGTTAACAACGTTTCCTTTCAAAAGCCAATCAATCATGCTTCTATTGTGACACTCGAAGCAAAAGTTTCGCGCGCATTTAATTCTTCAATGGAAGTCTTTCTAGATGTTTTTGTAGAAGATGCCGTTACAGGCCAACGCGAAAAATGCAATGAGGCCATTTATACTTTTGTTGCTGTCGACCAAAATGGCAACCCCATTCAAGTTCCGGAACTGATTCCTGAAACTGACGAAGAAAAAATGCGCTACGAAGGCGCATTACGCCGCAAACAATTGGCACTTATCTTAGCAGGTAAAATGAAAGCGTCGGAAGCAACAGAACTTAAAAAGCTTTTTATTGAAGATTAGAAGTCAAAGTATTGACTGCCAATGCAATTTTGTTTAAATCTTGCTTGCGCATACACGCAAAATGACCTTTGGGGCAGCTCTGATGACCTATTTTTGAACAAGGCCTGCAAGACAAGCCTGTTACTTCATACTGATAAACTTCTTCTTGATCTATGCGATACGGATACATCCCAAAATCTCTAATTGTATTGCCCCAAATAACATGTAAAGGAACGTCGAAACTTGCACCTATGTGCATGAGCCCGGTGTCGTGAGTAAGCAGGATTCTTGCGTTCTTTACCAACCAAGCAGATTCGTGGATATTTGTGAGGCCAACTGCAGATACTAATTGCTGTCCTTGACACGCGTCCAATATAGCGCTTGAGGCAGCTTGATCTTCTTTTCCTCCCAATAGCAACACCGGACCATCTATTTTTTTAATGAGATCAATGAGCATATCCGTTGGCAATCTTTTAGTGCCAAATTGTGCGCCAATAGCAATGGCTACATAGGATTTTGGCACTAAATGATAACGTGCTTGAATGTCAAACTGTGCTCCGGGTGGAATTGAATATTGATGGGTAGCGCTAACTATTGACCAGTCGGAAACGAGGTCAGACAAGGTGCTCAAATAACGTTCTACCACATGCTTTCGCCTCTTTGGGGAAATTTTAAAGGTAGTCAGCAACCACTTTTCCAGGTTATTTTTTGGAAAACGAAAAATGCGTTTCAAATGAAAACCAAAGAGCAAGCGGGTTCGTAAATTATTGTGCAAATCAAGAATGGCATCGTACTGAGCGAAATTGATTTTGCGTCGCAAAGCGTGAAGAGAATCTTCCAATAAAAAAACTTCGTCAATTGCTGGACAGGCCTCTAATAAGACCTTAAAGTTTTTTTTGGTGACGTAATCTATCTTACAATTAGGAAAGAGCGATTTGATGGCCGCAACAACAGGAAAGGTAAGCACGATGTCGCCTATTGAGCTAAATCGGACGATGAGTATGCGCTTCGGATAATTGCTTGACATTGTACGAATGTACAAAAACTACTTTGTGTGCTGAAATAGAACGCGGTCACGGTCGATTTGACCCTCCAACGCTTCAAAAAAAGCGGCCTTTTGACTCGGCTCAATGCAATCTAACGGAAAAGAAAGTTGCAATTCTTCGATGTAATCAAAATAGATGGTTTGCTGACTTACCGATACTTTACGAAGGCCATTGAGGTAAATGAGGATGACTTCGCGGTCGGCAACGAGAATAGCCTTTGAACTCAGCCCTACGCGAAATTGCTTTGCGTTGACAACAAGAAATAAGATGGCGTCAAGTGCTAGAATCAAGTAGGTCAAGGAGACAAAAATAGCGGCCTCACTTAAAAACAGATGCGCGACGAACAGACTTAAAAACACTAGTGACTCTAAGCTATTATAAACAAATACGCGGCGTTTGCGCTCCAAGCTTATTGGTTGGTTCCAAACAAATTTAGCGTGTTGCTTGACCATACCAACTCCCATCCAGCGCCGAATACTACGGCGCAAGCCGATGATCAGGAGTACAAGGGCTAAAACAAGGTACACTTCCGTTCGAAAAGGCAAGCGTTTACCAGTGGTATGCAGCACATCGATGGGGAGGTCAAAACCAACAAAAACAGAAAGTAAAAGTGTTGGCAAACTGACCACCAACAAGATCAAATTGATGAAACTATTCATTCGGAATGAGTTTGAGCCTAGCCTTCAGGCCTTGGATTTTTTCTTGTGCGGCATCTACTTTCTTTTGAACATCGAGGCGAAGTTGGTCGGCACCTTTTGAACGCGCGAAGAAGCCAAGGTTGTTTTCTAGTGTAAAAATATCTTTTTGTAAGAAGTCTATTTGTTTGCGGATTTCTTGACGTTCAGCTTGTAACAAGCGTTGTTTGTCTGGCGATGCAAGTAGACCTTCTAATTTAGCTTGAAAGAAAACGCGCTCTTTCTCTTGACCTTCTAGTTTGAGGTCTTTGTAGAGGTCGTCCATGCGTGTTTTAAACGCTGTATAGACATTTTGTTTCTCTTTGATGCCCACTGGGCCAATTGCATTAAATTGTTGCTGAAAATCGCGCAATTGAGCCAAAGCGGCTTGTTTGTCAGCAGGGAGCTCAAAACTATTGAGCGCTTCAATGAGGGCAAGCTTAGCCGTTAAGTTTTGGGTATTTTCTGCTTCTTGACCTTCAAAGTGCGTTTGACGCGCATCAAAGAAAGCATTGCAAGCTGCTCTGAACTCTTTCCAAAGTTTATTTTCATAACGCTGACCGGCAGAACCAAGTTCTTGCCATTGGCGCTGCAATTTTTTCAGTTGGTCTGCGGTGTTTTTCCAATCGGTTGAGCTTCCAAAGGCCTGAGCTTTATCGATGAGCGCTTTTTTCTTGGTCACGATTTCTTGGCTAGCTGCATCTATTTCTTTCGAGAAGTTCTTTTTTGCGGCAAAAAACGCATCGCAAAGCGCTCTAAAAGATTGGTAAACGGCTTCATTGTCTTTGCGACTTCCGGAACCAATGGTTTTCCATTGCGCCTGAAGATCGAGTACAAAAGCAGTTTGTGCTTCCCAATGCTTAAAGGTATTCCAATTGGAGCTGTCTTCCATTCTGGCAGCTAAATCGGCAACAAGTTTTTTCTTGGCATCGATGTTCGCTTTTAAGACTTGTCTTTGCGCTTCATAGTGCTCGTTGATTTTGTCGTAAATGCTTCTGACGGCCTCCCAGTAAGCTGTTTTCATGAGCTCCCAGTCTTCGTTTTGAACCGGACCGATTTCTTCCCATTCGTCTTGAAGCGCATGTAATTGGCTTTCGAGGTCGCGTTGATCGAGCGCAGCCACACGCAATTGTTTGAGCTTGAAGATGAGGTCTTCTTTGAGTTGTTTGTTGCGGCGGTAGTCGTGGTCTTTGAGCTCTTTGTAAATTTTGATGTTGTAGAAGAAAATCTCTAGCAAGCGAGAATATTCCTTTTGGAGGGTCTCGCGGTGCTCTCTTGGAATGGTGCCGATTTTTTTCCAAGTTTCGTGGATTTCTTTATAAGCTTGGAATGCCGTACCGATTTTCTCTTCATTGTCAATGACTTCTTTGAGTCGGGTAATGAGGTCTTTTTTGAGTTTGAGGTTTTGTGTCTCGAGCGTTTGCTGCAATTGTTGCTGCGCTTTTCGCTTGGTTACAAATTGGTTATAGGCCTCAAAAAAAGCTTCTTTAAGCGGCTTGTAGTCGTATTCTTCGTAGGTAGTGCCAGCGTCATTGGCGTCTAGGCGCTTGACTTGTTCTTGACGTTCTAGCTCAATGAGTAGGTCTTCAAATTGTTGTTTGATTTCGCCTGCTGGGCGTCCCAATTGAAGAAGGTCTTCTTGCTGGCTCAAGGCCACAATTTGATCGATGTAGTGTTGTAATTCCATTAGGCTTCCAATTGAAAAGTAGATAAGGCAACGAATTCTTGCATGCGCACTCGAAGGTCGTCTTGATTGATTTCTAATAAACGTTCTGTGCCAAACTTTTCAACACAAAAAGAAGCGAGTGCAGAACCTGCAATGATGGCGCGTTTCATGGTGTCAAAGTCGAGGGTTGGTGCAGCAGCGAGGTAACCCATAAAACCACCTGCGAAGGTATCGCCTGCCCCTGTTGGATCAAAAACCTCTTCTAAAGGAAGCGCCGGCGCATAAAAGACGTTCGCTTCATGGAACAACAAGGCACCGTGCTCGCCTTTTTTGATAATGAGAATGGCTGGGCCCATTGCGCGAATGATGCCTGCCGCTTTGCGCAAAGAATATACACCAGAAAGCTGACGCGCTTCTTCATCGTTGATGATGAGTACATCAATGTGTTTAATGGTTTCTTTGAGCTCGTCTAGTGCGATATCCATCCAGAAATTCATGGTGTCCATAGCAATCAGCTGAGGACGGGTAGTCATTTGTTGGATAACTGACAACTGTACAGCTGGGCTCAGATTGCCCAACATTAAGAACGCCGCGTTCCGCGCATGTGCAGGAACTGCAGGCTTGAAATCGGCGAGGACATTGAGTTCGGTAACGAGTGTATCGCGGGAATTAAGATCGGTGTGGTAGCGACCAGACCAAAAGAAAGTTTTTTCGTCTTGTTTGATTTCAATGCCACTGACATCAACGCCTTTGGCTTCCAATAATGTCAAAAATTCTTTAGGAAAATCTCCTCCAACTACAGAGATTAGACTTTGTTCTTTCACGAAGAAAGAAGAGGCTAAGGCAATATAAGAGCCCGCGCCACCAACGATTTTGTCTGTCTTTCCGAAGGGTGTTTCTATGGCGTCAAATGCCACACTACCAACTGCTGCTAATTTCATAGTTCTAAATTGTGCCGCAAAGATAGGTAATTTCAGCGCTATAGCTATTAAATTATGGTGTTTTCAGCGCTCTTGGATGCGCGCTGCCGTAAGCCTTGCGCAATTGCGCAAATGAATTGTGGGTATACACCTGAGTAGCCGATAAATTTGCATGGCCCAAAAGGTCTTTAAGCGTTTCTAAACCCGCGCCATTATTGAGCATGTGCGTAGCAAAAGTATGTCTTAGCACGTGCGGGCTGCGCTTCTCCACCCCGCTCAAGGTGCCCAACACTTCTTTTACCAATCGGTAGACAAGTTGAGGATAGAGTGCCTGACCGTTGATACGCAGCAATAAATTAGGGTGCTCCAACCCAAGAGCGCGTTTGGCAACTCTATATTGATTGATTTTTTGAAGTAACTCCGGAGCAATCGGAATGAGGCGTTCTTTATTGCGCTTTCCTAGCACTTTGATATACTGCTGGGTTACCGCGGCATCTTTTAGGTCTATGAGTTCTGAAAGACGCATGCCCGTCTGATAGAAGAGCTCCACAATAAGACTATTACGCAAACCTTCAAAGTCTGAAGAAAACAAGGCATTTACCTTTTGTGGGTCGAGTTCAGATTCTTTGACAAAAACCGGAAGGCGTTTTTCTCCTTTCGGACCTTGAATACGGGTCATTGGGTTTTCTTCGAGTTTGCCGTCTTTGCGCAACCATTTAAAAAAAGTGCGCAATGCAGCGAGTTTGCGATTGACCGAACGCTTACTCAAGCCTTGTTCCAGCAAGGAAACCATCCAGCCGCGAACAGTGGAGGTGTTTTGCTCTTTCCAGTCGGAGAGCTGCACGCAGCCTGAAAAAGCGCTGAATTGTTGGATGTCCTGGATATAGGCCAAGCAGGTGTGCCCTGAGTAGCGTTTCTCTTGACGTAAATAATTTTCGAATTCTTGGAGCATAAAAAAAGGAGCCGAAGCTCCTTTCCATACGTATTTTGTCGCAAATGGTTACAATTGCGCGCTTTGCATTCTTTGTTTGTAAGCAGCGCGGATTACTTCCTGACGACGAGAAATGGATGGCTTTACAAATTCTTTACGGCCACGCAATTGTTTCATCACATTGGTTTTTTCGTACTTTTTCTTGTACTTCTTCAATGCGCGTTCGATGTTCTCGCCTTCTTTAATTGGAATGATCAACATATGCTTTAATTTCTTTGTTTTAAACTTAGGGTCGCAAAGATACGAGAGAAATTCAATTCTACAAAATTATTTCAAAATTTCTCTAGAAATCACCAACTTTTGAATTTCGGAGGTGCCCTCCCCTATGGTCATCAGCTTGGAATCGCGCAAGAACTTTTCCGCTGGATACTCTTTGGTGTAGCCGTATCCGCCCATAATTTGCACGGCCTCGTTGCCGCATTTTACGGATACCTCTGAAGCAAAATACTTGGCAAAAGCTCCTTCTTTAGTGACGGGCATTTTTGCATCTTTCTTTGCAGCAGCTTGAAAAGTAAGTAGCTCTGCGGCCTCAATTTGTGTAGCCATATCAGCTAGTTTGAAGCTAATAGCTTGAAAATGGGCGATTGGCTGTCCAAATTGCTCGCGTTCTTTAGCGTACTTGACAGAGGCCTCAAAGGCACCTCTAGCAATTCCACAACTAAGAGATGCAATTGAAATGCGACCGCCGTCGAGAATTTGCATGGCCTGCACAAATCCCTGCCCTACTTCACCTATAACGTTTTCGTTCGGAATACGAACATTGTCAAAAATAAGTTCTGCGGTTTCACTCGCACGGACTCCTAATTTTTCTTTGATTTTTACCGCTGAAAAGCCCGGCGTTCCTTTTTCCACAATAAATGCAGTTATGCCTTTGCTGTCTAGAAGTTCACCTGTTCGGATCAGTACAACAGATACATCGCCTGTAAGGCCATGTGTAATCCAGTTTTTAGAACCATTTAAAATCCAGTGGTCGCCGTCGCGAACGGCCGTTGCTTTCATGCGCATGGCGTCGGAACCCGTATTTGCCTCGGTTAAGCCCCAAGCGCCAATCCATTCGCCACTTGCTAGTTTGGGTAGGTACTTTTGTTTTTGAGCCTCCGAGCCATGATAATAGATGTGTCCCGTGCACAAAGAGTTGTGCGCAGCCACACTCAAACCAACTCCGCCGCACACCTTGCCGAGTTCCATTAGCACAGTTGCATATTCGTTATAGCCAAAGCCCGAACCTCCGTATTGTTCTGGAATAAAGATGCCGAGTAAACCAAGTTCGCCCATTTTTTTCATGACTTCAACTGGGAAAATTTCGTGGTCGTCCCAGTGCTTCAGATTTGGGCGGATTTCGCGCTCTGCGAAGTCTCGCACCATTTGGGCAAGTAATTGCTGTTGTTCAGTAAAATAGGTACTCATGTTGTTGATTGATGATAGTTGTTGATGAAATAATTCGAAAGAAAGTTAAGCCATTCTCATTGTATTAATAATTCACAATTGATGCAATTTGTTCGCTGAAAGGAGCTAATTTTTGTTCGCCTTCTAAGAACGACAACGCCACTAAGAAGTCAAAGCCGGCCACTACAGCGCCGCTTTTTTCAATGAGTGTAGCAGCGGCAGCAGCTGAGCCACCTGTTGCCAGGAGGTCGTCGTGTATGAGAACGCGCTGCCCTTCCTTGACAGCGTCGGTGTGCATTTCTATTATTGCCGACCCATACTCGAGTTCATATGCATGTTTGATCTTGTCGTAAGGCAACTTGCCTTCTTTGCGGATGAGTACAAATGGAATGCCTAAGCGCATGGCCAAAGGATAACCGAATAAGAAGCCACGACTTTCTATGCCGGCAATTGCGTCTAGGCCAGCATCTTGGTATTGTGCAACAAGATGATCTAGAACAGAATTAGAAACTTGAGGGTTCAACATGATGGTAGAAATATCCTTAAACAGGATGCCTGGTTTCGGGAAATCAGGCACATCGCGGATCACCGACTTGAGTTGCTCTTGAATTGTCATGTCACAAAGATACATAAGGCAAGAGTTTTTTGTATGTCTCCTCATCAATTAATACAGATTCTTTGAGTTCCTTTACTTCTTTGAATCCACCTTTTTGATTGCGCATCTTAATAATTGAGTTAGCCTGGTTCCAGGTGAGATAAGGGTGTTGCTTGAGGGCTTCATAGGTAATTGAATTTAAGGCCAGCCTTTCCACCTCTTTATTGATTTCTAAATATGGTTGGGCTTTGTCAATGAGCTCAAGCTTCATTCCTTTGATTTCAGAAAGTTGATTTAGATGTAAAAAACCTCCAAGGCGGTTGCGGTAAGCTATGATCTTTTCAGCTGTATACTGACCAATACCCGGCAAGGCCACCAACATGTCCACCGTTGCTGAATTGAGGTCTAATTTCTGAATTTTCTTCTCTTGAATGTTACCTGAGACCTCTGGCATCTTTCCATTCATATTCCTTGTTTGCTTAGACCCTATTCTTTGATCAAAGTTCAATGAATCTGAAATGAGTTTTAACAATTCAGGTGGTAAAACGCGAATACTACGCATCTGTTCTATCGAATGAAAACCGTATTTATCTCGGTAACGCAACATCGATGATGCCTGTTTAGAACTGAGTCCTAGACGCTGCCAATCGGATGCATTCAGGGATTGTGGTGCGCAACGACGCCAAAGTGGCTTAAAACGAGCTAAAGCGCGCGGAGCGCTATCTTTTTGGGTTGTAAATGCATGATTGACTCTGCTTTCTTCCACGTAAGTCCACTCGTAAGAGAGTTCGGGTTCTGTGAAGTAGGCCTCTATACGTGGAAGGAAGATTACCAAAACGCAAACACAAAGCCAAATAAGGGTGCCGCGTTCTAAACGCTTGGAGAAAAGTACAAATGGTTTTTTCATGTAAGCCTCAACGAGAACTTACCGTGCTTATTGGCTAAGCAGCTTTTCTTTTCGACTCGATTAAGTAATAAACCGGAATTCCAAGCAATACAATAAAAAGGCCCATTCCGGCATTTCGAAAATCATAAATCAATAAATCGACACAAATGGCTAGCGTGAGGACAATATAAAGCGCAGGAATATACGGGTATCCCCAAGCTTTGTAGGGCCTTGGTGTATCAGGTTCTAGTTTACGCAACCTGAAAATGCCATAGATAGTTAAGATATAAAACAACAAACTCGCAAATGTGCTGTAGGTCAGCAAGTCGCCGTATTTTCCAGACAGGCACAAGACACTTGCCCAAGCACATTGGATCCAAAGGGCGCGTGCCGGAACTCCATTTGAATTGAGCTTCGCTGCACTTTTAAAGAAAAGCCCGTCTTTAGACATGGCGTAGAACAAACGCGAACCAGCCAGAACCAAGCCATTATTGCAACCAAAAGTAGAAACCATGATAAGCCCTGCCATGAGCAAAATACCTGCATCGCCAAAAATCACATAGGCAGCCGACGCACCAACGCGGTCATTGCTTGCAAAGAGCATACCTTGGTCAACTGGCGTGAGGCCGTCAGGGCTTCCATTTACCGGCAACAAGGCAAGATATGCGACATTTGCCAGTACATAAATTACAGTGACGATTAAAGTGCCAAAAAACAAACTTTTAGGAATGTTCTTTTTGGGGTCTTTGATTTCACCGGCAATAAAAGTGACGTTATTCCAGGCATCTGCCGAAAACAACGAATTGATAATCGTAGCGCCTAGTGCCCCGACCAAGGCCCAACCGGTAAGAGAGATTTGAGTAATGCTTCCTTTATCCGAAACAACAGTTTTAGTGGCTTTCCAGGCGTCGGCAAAGTTGAAGGCAAAAACATCGGTTTTAAAGCCCAAATAAATTCCTAAAACAATCAAAGCGCCGAGTGCAAAAAGCTTGGCAGAAGTAAAAATGAACTGGATGATTTTCCCATTCTGAACCCCTTGCGAGTTTGAATAAGTAAGTAAAACAACCGAGGCAATAGCAAGTACCTGAGCCCAAGTAACCGTAAAGAAAGAAGTCTCCAAAATACTTGCGTTCAATCCTGGGAAAAAGACAGCCGTATACTTTGCAAAAGCAACTGCAACCGCAGCTATAACCCCAGTCTGAATGACCGTAAAGACCGTCCAGCCGTAGAGAAACGAAGCCATTTTGCCATAAGCGCGTTGGATATACACATATTGCCCTCCTGCATTCGGCATCATGCCAGCTAATTCACCATAACTGAGCGCAGCAAAAATGGTAATGAGCCCAGTCAAGACCCAAAGCACCAGTAACCAAGCCGGCGAACCGATATCGCGCAGCATGAGTGTGGAAACAATAAAAATTCCCGAACCAATCATGGAACCCGACACCAATAAGGTGGCATCGAGGAGGCCGAGGGATTGAATTCGTGTTTTTTGTGACATTTCCTATTTGTTCGAATAGAGTTATTGCTAAATAAGTTAGGTTAAATATGCCCCCTAAATAACTATTTCTTCGGATGAAGGTGTGAATTTCTTCGGCTATAAGTGAAGTAAATTATGAGTCCAATAGCCATCCATAGACCTGCTGCCTTGAGGGTAGCTTGATCCAAAGAAACAATCATTGCTGTACATACCACAATACCTAATATCGGAACCAACGGAACTAAAGGGGTTTTGAATGGACGATTTAAACTCGGATTACTTTTGCGCATAATTAAAATACCTAAACTAACAAGAATGAATGCGAATAAAGTACCAAAGGAAGTAAGGTCACCAGCAACACTTCCTGGCACCAATGCGGCAAATGCACCAACGAAAATAAATAACATCCAATTAGCAATATACGGAGTTTGGAACTTCGGGTGAAGCTTCCCAAATGCAGCTGGAATAAGCCCGTCTTGACTCATTGAAAAGAACACACGGCTTTGTCCCATTAACATGACTAAAATAACAGAAGAAAAGCCTGCCAATATTGCAAGTGTTACGCCCGTACCTAACCACTCGTAACCCTTCATATATTCATTAATTGCATAGGATACCGAAGCTTCCTTACCAGCTGTTGCAAATTCACTCCAATGTGCAACCCCTGTTAATACGTGGCCAAAAAGGATATATAATACCGTGCAAATTGCAAGCGAACCTAAAATTCCAATTGGCATATCTCGCTTTGGATTTTTAGCCTCTTGTGCAGTTGTACTTACCGCATCGAATCCTATAAATGCAAAAAAGACAATGCCAGCACCGCCTAATACGCCACCCCAACCCCATTTAAAGAAACCTTCATGTCCGAAAGTGCCTTCTGGAATAAGGTATGGTGTGTGATTCGAATCTTTTATGAAGTACCATCCGATAACTATAAATACTAAAACTATCGCTACTTTCACAAAGACAATTATGGCGTTCACAAGTGCAGATTCCTTTGTCCCTTTAATCAATAAGAGAGTCAATGCTAATAGAATGATTAATGCTGGTGCATTAATGAATCCAGAAGTAATAGTAACTTTTGAAGCCAGATTTGCAGGTAGATTTTCATATTGAGCAGCACTCAAAATCCCTTTCTCAATTCCATCCCAATGACCCGGTAATTTTTGAATCTGGACCACAATATCTTGAGAAACTTTATACATGCTTTCAAAAGGTGAATGACACCATTCGTATGGTATCGCATGGCCTAACAAGTTATTGAGGTATTCACTCCAAGCAATAGATACAGTTGCAGCTCCTAGCGCATATTCCATAATTAATGACCAACCGATAATCCATGCAACCAACTCACCCATCGTCACAAATGAATAGGCATAAGCGCTACCTGAAATTGGAATCATTGAAGCGAATTCAGCATAACAAAGACCGGCAAAAGCACAGCCAATAGCCGCAATAACAAAAGAAAGCGTTACGCCTGACCCTGCTGCCTCTGATGCAGCCGCCGCGGTACGAACAAATAAGCCCGCGCCAATAATTGCGCCGATTCCTAAGGCAATTAAACTTCCAGCACCGAGGGTGCGTTTCATCTGGCTGTTCTCAGCATGTGCCAATAAGTCTACTAGTGATTTTTTTCTCCAAATGCTCATAAATAATTTTTTAGGTAGGTAAAGATAAATTTTTTTCTGAATTACAGCAGCGCAAATGTTTGCTCAAGTGTATGGGGTTCGTAGCCCAAAACCTCGCGTGCTTTATCGAGGATAAATCCAGTGTGTGGCGGGCGTTTGGCTGGTTGTTTAAGTGTAGAACTACTCAATTTACTGACTGGTAACATTGAGAGTTGGTAATAGGCTGCCACCCGCTCAACAATTTGATAAATAGATAGAGTCTCTGGGCCTGCAATGTGAAAAACACCTGTTTGACCCAATTCGCAAATGCGTACACAGGCCCAAGCGAGGTCGTTGGCCCAAGTTGGCGCCCTAAATTGATCGTCGACAATTTGCAACGGCTCACCTTTCTCTAAAGCTTCTTTTGCCCAAAGAATGAGATTTGATCTAGATAGTTGTTCGCCTCGGCCATAAACAATTATGGTGCGAACAATTGAATAACTAAGGTCTTCTAATTGTCGAACTATATTTTCGCCCTCCACCTTTGAGCGCGCATAAACACTGAGCGGATTAGGCTGATCAGTCTCAGCATAAGGCCCTGCTAAACCATCAAAAACAAAATCAGTTGAGAGCAATTGAAAATGGATGCCATGCTTTTGGCAGCACTTGGCGAGCATGAGTACAGCTTGGCGATTAACGAGGTCACAGGCCTCCGGATGGAGCTCGCATTGATCCACGTTTGTCATGGCTGCGGTGTGAATCACGTGAGTAGGTTGGTATTGCGCCAATACCGTTTGAATATTATCTTCATCGGTAATATCTAATACCTCATAGACTTGCTCAGGACACTTGGAATTGCGATTTGCCCCACTAGAAGTGGCTAAAAATTCGATTTGCTTGGCAAGGCATAGATCGACAATTTTTTGACCTAAAAGGCCATTACTGCCGGTAATAAGCAATTTCATAAATCCCAAATAGATTGTTTGCGTTTGGCTTGAAACTTGAAATAGTGCTTGTGTTCGAGGATCCAAGCCATGATCAGGTAAAGGAGTACAGGCGAGCCCAAGCCAATAAAACTTAGGTAGATAAACCCAAGTCTTACTTTGTTGGTACGGATACCTAAACGGCGGGCCCACCACTCACACACCCCAAAAGATTGGAGTTCAAAGAAGAAAACAATTTTTTGTAATAGGCGTCTCATGGGGCAAAAACAAAAGGCGCCTTCCGACGCCTTTCTTTTTTATAATCTTGGAAGTTGTTTGAACTTGCGGTATTCTGGGTCTGCCGCAGGAGCTGTGTTCGGATCAAAGGTTGTACTGGTGATCTTGGCGGTTGTTCTACGGTTAATGGTATGCAGCTTTTCAAACTTAGCTTTATCAGAAGTTTTGAACTGATTGATGTAATCTTCGGTGAGGATTACAGTTTTGCCAGATTCGTCTACCCAAGTTGCAGGCTCAGCCTCTCCGCGTCCTACCGGACGAATGCGGCGTGGGTCAATACCACAAGTTTCAACTAAATGTTTGTAGACTGCTTTAGCACGATTTTCAGAAAGCATTTGGTTGCGTGCGTCTCCACCACGTGCATCTGTGTGTGAGAATAAATCGATAGTGACATTAGGATATTCTTTGAGCATGCTGTCTAAGAACTTAAGGGAGTCTAATGACATACAAGTTGCATCGTTGATAAATACCCACTGATCGAATACGTAACGGATTTCTGGGGTGCGAATTTCACCAACTGGCAATAAAGGCATTTCAATTAAGAAGCTTTGACTTTGCTCTAAACCAACTGTTGAAAATTTAGCGCCTTTTTTGTCTTCGTAATAACCTTCTTTTTCTGCTTTTAAAGTGAATTCTTTACCAGCAAGGATATAACGGCCTTTTTTGTCAGGCATTGCATCCCAAGCAATTTTGCCATTTGACTTAGTAACGCCTTCTAACTTGGTGCCATCTGAAATAGTCACGTATACTTTGGCCCCGGCTAATTTTTTAGATTTCTTACCTGACTCGTATACAGTTACACGCAGATCGAATAGATTTGGTGGCGTATTGAAGCTCCAGATTTCTGGTGCATACTCTTGGTTGCTGGTTGTTTTGCGCTCAGAGGTGAAGAAACCAGACTTGCCATCGAAGTCAGACATCGCGTAGTCATTACCTTGAGAATTGAATGGGTAACCCATGTTTTTAACGCCAGTCCATTTGTTGGTTTCACCAGAAACTGCTTCAGCAACAAAAATATCAAGGCCTCCAATTCCTGGTAAGCCATCAGAAGCAAAATACAATTGACCATTTGGTCCAATTGAAGGGAAAAGTTCCTTTCCGGCAGTATTGAACATGGCACCCATGTTGTGCGGAATTGAATCCCAAGTTTTGGTGCGCTTGTCGAATAAGACATACCAGAGGTCACGGCCGCCAAAAGATTTTTCACCGTTCGGACTCTTTTTCATGTCGGATGCAAAAATCAACATTTGGTCATCGGATGATAAACAAGGATGGCCAACAGAGATGGTGTCAGAAACAGTAAGGGATATTTTTTTGGGATCATCGAAGTCTTCACCGCTCATGGTAGCTGTCCAGATTTCGCAACCGAGGTCCATTTTCTCGGCATTAGGACAACGCGTGAAATAAATGTTTTTGCGTTTAGAATCGAATGTTGCTGAACCTTCGTTGGCAGTGGTATTGACAACTCCTTTGGTGTCAAGTGATTTTACATTAGTAGGGTTGCCATTGACATCGTACTCAGCAATGTAGAGGTCCATGTATTTTTCACCAGAGATGGGATCTCTTTTAGTTCCAGTGCTTTCATCGCGAGAAGAACTGAACACAACAACCTTTCCTTTTTTATCCATAAAGGTAGGAGCCATATCCATTTGTTTGGTGTTGATTTTAACTTCTGGCTTCACTACTAATCTTGACGTTTCGAATTCATCGAAGTCTTTGTATTTCTCACAAGCCATAATGGCGTCGTCTACTTCTTTGGTACGAGACTTAGGGGCAACGCGCTTGAATTCACGATAGCTTTTAATAGCATTATCGAAGTCTTTCATCATGCGCTGCATGTCTCCTTTGTAGTAATATACTTCTGGTACGACATCGAAATACTTGAGTTCGATACAAGTGCCATACCAATCGTTGGCTTTGTCGTAGATCTCAATTGCGCGGTAAGACTCTGCAATTTTAAAAGCCATATCACCTTTCTGGCGTAATGAGCCACGCGCACCTAATTTTTTGTAGGCGTCTTGACATACGTTTATAGCTTCAAAGTAGTTTCCTGAGATAAATACTTCATTGGCCTGACGAACGAACTTTGGATCGGGAGCGGTTTGAGCAAAACTCACCGATGCGGTCATCAAGGATAGAATAGCGGCAATGAATAATTGTTTCATAAAGCGTAGTTTTAGCTTGGTAAGTAACCAAGGAAAGCAAAAATAGAGAAATTTTATTTAAAATCCGAACAATAGGTTCTCCACCGTTCTAATAAGCGCTGAAAACCATTAGGAAGCTCAGAATCAAACTCTAGATACTCTTTGGTTCTTGGCTGTATAAAACCTAAAGTTTTGGCGTGTAGCGCTTGCCCGGGAAGCAGCGCAAAATTATTCGTCATGAATTTTTCGTAGGCTGTAGATTTGGTGCCTTTAAGAATGCGATCACCGCCGTACTCAAGGTCGTTAAACAATGGGTGGCCAATGAATTGCATGTGTGCACGGATTTGATGGGTACGACCTGTTTCTAATTTACATTCTACTAGGGTTACGTAGCCAAAACGCTCCAATACTTTGTAGTGGGTTACGGCCGGTTTGCCATATGCTCCATCTGGAAAAACCGTCATTACTTTGCGGTTCTTGAGCGATCTGCCGATGTGGCCAGTAACTGTGCCATCTTCGCTGATATCGCCCCAAACAAGGGCGTAATAACGCCTTTCGGTTGTGCGATCATAAAATTGTTTGGCTAGATCATTAAGGGCATTTTCAGTTTTGGCTACAACGAGTAAGCCAGTTGTATGTTTATCTATACGGTGAACTAGCCCAGGCCTTCCGAAATAGTCTTTTGGCAAGGTTGGTAAGTTGTCAAAATGATAAACCAAAGCATTGACAAGCGTTCCGGAATAGTTACCATAGCCAGGATGCACAACCATGTTGGCTTCTTTATTCACAACTAATAAGTCGTCGTCTTCATATGCAACTTCTATCGGAATATTCTGAGCAATCAGTTCGATTTCTCGAACAGGATAAGGCAAAACAATTGCGATGTCATCACCGGGCTTGACACGGTAATTTTGCTTTACTGCCGAACCGTTGACATGTATATTCCCATTTTTTGCAGCAACTTGAATTTTGCTACGGGAGGTGTCGGCCATGCGGTCGAGTAAGAATTTATCAATGCGCACAACCTCCTGACCAGGGTCGGCCTTAAATCGATGGTGTTCAAAGAGGTCAGCCTCTTCAACTTCAATTTCTAAATTTTCGCTCATTAGTGATTAACGACCAGTTTGAGTACGCGGAGCTGCGTTAGAGGACACTGTAAGTAATAGACCCCATTGGGTAACATACTGATATCGAATGTTGTTGTAGTTTGTGTTTGTTGCACCTTGCCTACGGCATCAAGCAGATAAATGGGCGAGCCTTGTAAAGAAGTTGGTAACTGAACTGTAAGCTCTTGACTTGCCGGATTTGGATAAACCGACCAATCTAATGCCGCAACGTTATTTTGAGAGAAGCCAAGACTGGCATCTAAAGCCGTTGAAAAGATAGGATGGATCATGGCTGAACCTTCAAAAGGAGAAGTGTACCATGTGAAGCCGCCGTCAACGCTATATTTAACTTTGTCTGAGTGATCAATGTTGCGGTCAAGGCCGAGGTTGAGGCGTTCGGCATCGAGTTGTCGCCAACCAATGAAGAAGGACGACGGAACGCTTACTTTTTGGGTATCAGTAAAATAATACGGGACAAAAATCCCGCGCTCTTCAGCATATATTGGGCTGCGCGGGAAAAATACGTCGTCTTCATAAAGAAGTGTTCCGGGCTGTCCATTTTCGTTGCTCCAGACACTCAATAAAAAGAGCTTGGAGGATACATCTGTAACAGAAGGTACAAAGTGAAAAGAAACCCCAACCAATGAATCGGCTTCATAAGCGTTGAACTCAACTGCTAACCTCGCTTGCACACCTGTTGGGCCAAAAGCTGCCTCTGCACTGCCGTCATCGTAACTATAAAAATTAAAGAAGGATTGGTAAAAGCTGGTGGTATCGTTGAGTGTGAGATTGGGGAACTGAACGCTGATATCGCCCTTCACGCGAAAAGCTTGTTGGTCTCCGCCCATATTAGTAGGAAAGGCACCAAAAGTGCTTATGTTGTGTGTAGTAAAGTAGGTTGAGGTAGGTTCATAATTCAAATCGCCAGCAGACAACTGGCTCCCAGGAATGGCAAACTGATTGACCTGGGCACCTGCATGCTCCACCACAAACTGACCAGCTATTTGATTGTTTTCTGGACTTGTACTTCCATTATGAACCCCTATTGGGAAATCATTTCTAAAGGGTTTTGGTGTATTTTTATAGTGATCCCAAGGAACCGAGGTGTAGTCTTGGAGCAAGGAATTCATAGGGTAAACCCAAGCGAAATCTTTGAATAAGGTATCGGCCTGGTTAGATTGCGGTCGCAAGTGGACATAATCAATGTGGAAATGATCCAAGGCGCCCGATAAGGCACCATAGTTGGTGAACCTAAATTGGAATCCTTTTTTGAAGTATTTGGCAGCCAAAACAGGGATATGAACAACTTTAAATGGGGCTGTGGTGTCTCCGGCCATAGACCAAACGTGGAACCACTGATCGAGGTCTTTGGCGTAAAACTCTAAACGCAAAGAGTCTGTGACTTCTGGAATATCACCCCAACCTTCAGACTGAACTAAAAATGAAAAATACATTGAGTCACTTGCGGTGTAGCCACTGAGGTCGAGTGGTTTGCTATGCAAATAATCGGCGGTGTTGGTAATTGAAGTGCCAATTGCATAAGGATAACCAGCAGCATCTAGGCCATCAAAAGTAACTACTCCCAACGAACGCGGCGCAACCCCGAAACGGCGGTTGAGATAAGCGTGGTCATCTAGCCAAAGAGCAGCTGGATTATTGAGTGTTGCAAAGAAAATGCGGACTGAATCTTGGAAATAACTTGGATTTTGAACCCAAACGGTGTCGGGTGTGTCAGGAACGCCAATGGTATCGTAAATATAGTATGGCGGATATAAATTTAGCGTCTGGTAAGCGAGCGGAAAAGCGGAGAAATCTGCGACTTTAACAGCTGTGGTTGCAAAAATAGTATCGGTAAATGTACCCGTTGCGATATCAAAAGTGCGACGAAATGTTGCTTGGTCGGTAAAGGTTTGGTTCGGACTGAGCGGAGCTAAAGTATTTGGATTGAGTAGCTGGTAATAAAGTGTGGAAGTGACCCCTGGATCGTTGTATTGTGCAGTATACTTTTGGAATTTGTCCGTAGAAAACTCATCAAAAAAAGGCAAGGAAAGTGTATCTGAAGTGTAATAAAAAGTACTATCTATACTGTGGCTAGTGCTTTTAAGTACCTGGCGAATATTCGTTAAGTCAAAATTTCTGGTAATGGGGCCTTTTTCAAAACCTTGCGACCAAATTGAGGTCGAAAGAAAAGCAAGTGAAAAAAGAAATAGGAAACGCATCATGGCTTAAGGGTTTTGTCCGTCTCCTCCTTTTTGCATG
>JACCDV010233836.1_pt1 | contig 29992 bp, 26 predicted proteins | sample 7446131 | NCBI WGS metagenome assembly JACCDV01 (sample SAMN15323448, study PRJNA562643) | freshwater metagenome | isolation source: river surface water | place: USA:Blue River Watershed | collected 2017-08-17 | reverse complement strand
TGATCAACACCTGTAGACTGAGTTTCATCTTGACCACCCATTTGCTTTTTAACTAAAGCAAGTTTATCTTTTACATATTTAGACTTTTGACCACCATATGCAAAAGCTGGATTAGACATCATGTCTACATAATTTGGTGGAACAAATGCATCAATACCTGTAAAATAAGAAGGGTTACCAACTTGCATTCCCATTTGGGCCATTGCCATTTCATCAGCTTCTTCTAACTCAGACTGAGAAGCAATTTGATCTTGAAAAGCAGAAGCAGCATCAGCATCTGCCTGTCCTTGCATTTGTGCTTGAACATCATCCTGCTGTTGAAGAACTGTTTCATATACTGAATCAACAAATTGTTTTACTTCAATAGGATTATTAAACATTTCTGAGTAAGTATTGTAAATACTCATAACAGTTTGTTCTTTAGCAACACCTTGTTGCATATCGGATTGTATTTGAGCTATCAGTGCTTGCTGAAGTTGTTGAGGATCCTGTACCTGCATTCCTTCTTGTGCTCTATAAAGTTTGACTCTTTTTTTCATATGTGAGGTCTATAACTAAATATACTAAATTATAATTACTTGTTTAAACTTTAATTGTTTATTGTCCAGGTACATAACCAAGATCTTCTCTAATATCATAATTACCGGAATTATTAATTCTGTGCAATATGTCTGATAATGGAGCTTCATTAATGTGAGCATACTTTCTAAGTGTCTCCATTCTTTTTCCGGTAGGATCATTCATTGGTACAAAGTTATTTTGTGTTTGGTTACCTAGATTAATATACCAATCACCACTATCTGCTACTTTATAAACTGCCCCAGGTCTATTATCATATGAGAATGTTTCATTGTTGCTAAATGTAGGTTTTGTTACCGGTTTCTTTGGAACAGGCTTTTTAACCGCAGCTTGCTTAGCAGCTGGTTTAGCAGGTAAAGTTTTAGGAGTTGTTACTGGTTTAGTTTCTTTTATAGTACCTTCAATAACAGATTTAGTCCAAGCATTTCTTTGAGTTAATGGTTTACCATTAGTATATCTCATATACTCCTTAAGCATTTTATTTTTGTCTCCTTTTACAGTTGCATCCATAAAATTAGGGAACTGATGAAGTACTCCATTGTATGCATAATCTACAAGCAATACTTTTCTGCTTTCAGGTAATTTATTAAATGTGCCTGCCCCATATTTTTTATCCACCATTGATTTAGCAATATTGGTATGACTTGCTAAATCTTTTTTCTGTAGTGCTAATACCTGAGCTGTTGTTAATCCTGAGGAATAATTTTCTTTAGAAGATAACTTATGACCATATCCAATAGTTTTAGTACCTCCCTCTACACTATTATGTGGGTACCATTTGCCATTTTTATATCCAGCTTTGATAGAGTTTTCAAGTTGCTTTAACTGTTGCTCATAACTTGAAAATGTAACACTTCCTCCACCATCATAAGTATCAAGTTCTTCTACAATCCAACCTCCATTTTTATATTCTTGTATTTCTTCTGGTGTAAGTTCTAATTCAAAACTACCCCCATCTTCATAATATGCTGGACCATTAGGACCTACAGTTCCATCTGCACTTACCCAAGCATCTCTAGAGTCATCATAATAGGCACCACCATCTCGGTATTCTGATTTAGGATCAAATACTTTTCTTTTCTTAGATTTTGGTTTTTCAAATAAATCATTTTCAGTAAATAATCTATTTGTTGCTTCTAAACTTCTGGAAAACTTTTTAGCATATGATTTTTTATTCTTTTTAGTAAGCTTAGGCATTTTTACTAAACCACCTTTCTTCATTGGAATTTCATATACAGAGTCTCCAGGAAATTGGTATTCTTCACCAGGTTGCATAAGCATTTCATTTCCTAAATCATCTATACCAAGAACTGGTTGATCAACTCCTTGCATTGTTATTCTTCCACCAGCATTTGGAATTAAAGTATTCATACCTGGATAAGCCCACTGACCTTGAGATGAAACAATAAAACCTTCAGTAAATGCTTTTAATTCATTCGGTCCACCAGGCAATCCTTTCTGTGTAAACTTGCTAAAGTATTCTTCCATTATCTAAGAGATATTTGACTTTTGGTATTTACTATTTTTACTATCATATCAACATCTCCAGAATTTTCTTTGTATAAACTGATATAATTTAAATAGTGTCTAAATTTCTTTCTTTGTAATTCAGGTTTATTATAATCAACAGCTAGTGAATTTATGTCTCTAACATAACCATTTGGTTTAGTCAACCATAAAGGTTGATCATCATAATTACCATTTAGTACGGTTGTTCCTGGAATAACAGGACCTGTTGGTGGATAATTAGAACCAATAGGAAATTCTCCACGATCTTTAGTAATATCCCAGAACTGATTAAATCTATACTTGTTTTCTTCTTTACTAAAGAGAATATCAAATGATTGTAAGTTAGATTGATTTAGTTTAGGATATTGCTGCGATAGAGGTATACTATTCTTAGGATAAATATTTAAGTTTAAATATCCTGAAATCTGTTCTGAATTATAAATAACTGCTCGGTCAAAGTTATGATCTAATACATGAAATTGATCTACACAATTAGTTTTACTTCTTCTATAAGATTCTAGCATGTATTCTACAGACTTCATTGTAGTAACTGTTTGTCCAGTAATTACAGGAAGTTCTATTTCAAATGGATAGTTATTGCCATAAAAATTACAAAAGTCATTACATGTAATATTATGTTTCCAAATACCATTATTTTGAATAGTTAAGAATGTAGTCTTAGAAGCCATTGTTAAACCAGGATGCCAATCATGGAATGATATAAAGAAATCATTCTTAGGGTCATAACTTATAGTCCAAGATGCATCATCAAATATTAATGGGTCACCTAACAAGAATGTTGCCCCCGGCATTGTATCTACAATAAAGTAATCTTTTTTGTTTTTACCGTCAATAGGAATATAAGTTGTGATACCTACATATTCTGGTTTTAACTTATAATCTTTTTTTGTAAAGTAAATTACTGAACTATCATTATCATATAAAGACTGGCAACCAATTCCTGCAACAGGATTATCTACATATGGATAATCTGGAAAATCTTCAGTAAGCTTATAAGGCATAAAGTAATTAAACCACCACTTCATACCTTGCTGTGAGATTTCTTTTAAAGAACCAGCATATTGAAATATCTTACCTTGGTTTTGTGAGATATAATAAATACCTGCTGGAGTAGAAATTATTGACAGTCTATTTTGAGAAGAGCCGTATTCATATGGCTTATCTGCATTAACAGCTGATTGCTGAGGTTGTGTAAATAAACCACCATCCCCAATAGTAACTTTAGTACCAAGATCTGTTTGTAATGTGTCTACACCTTGATACATTACAGGAGCATCATTCTTAAATGTAATGAAAAGACCATTTTTATTTATAGACTTAACACCACTTATCTGGGAGTTAAACTCTGTATAATTATTGACTAAATATACAAACCAACTATCTTTAAATGATTCAGCCTGAATAGGTAATGAATAATAAATTCTATCTGGATAATATGTATAGCAAAGTTTAGCAACCTTAGGATTATAGTATCTACTTTGTAAATTACCTGAAGATAAATACTGAGAGAACATTTTAGATATACTTAATGAATAGTCATATCTATATAAACTATCCTGAGTAATACTATCAGGATTCATATCAAACATTTTAGGAAGATTAGTGTATCTGTATGGGTCGTAGAATTTTTCCCATTCATAATCACCTGCTTGTCTAAAATCTATGATGACATCACTCTCAACAAAGAAATCTATTACTGAAGAAGATGCTAAATAAAAATAAGCATCCTTTGCTCTGTATACTCCTGGATAACCACCTACTGTAGTATCATTTGTATAATCATAATAGTTAGGTTGTCCAATTGCAGGATCTTTATAGTAATCTAAGTTATAGAACTTAGTAGGTTTCCATCCTGTTCCTGGAGTGTTAGGAAATCCACCTGAAACATCTGGAGTTGCATCTGAAGAATCATAAGAACTAGAGTTAACCCAGAATCTTGGTTGATTAATATTTTGGTACAATAAATAATTAAACTCAGTACCATCTACACTATTGTATAACCAATCATAGAAAAAGAACATATTATTCTTTTCTGTGTATCTATTTATATAAGTGTCCCCTCCAAAAACAATTGGACTTGATCCAATTATTTTTACTGTATAATTTACAGTATTACATACATATGGTCCAACAAATGGTAATGTTGTATAATTAAATTTTTGTTCACATGATGTAGCAATGATTTGTTTAACTCCGTCCAGTTGCCCATATTGATTACTAATTCTATTTTTAATTGCAGCATAGTGACTTGCAATTGGCATAGAAAAAGGAATATCTGGATTTTCAAAGTTTGGAACATTTAATCCACTTGCAGATAATGTAGTAAGAGTATTAGGATTTGGTACACCATCTTGTTGAATATGTCCAATAGTAGTAAGAGACTGATCTACAAATTTACCGGACTCTTTAATAAAATCTGGTCCTGTTAATTTATTACCATTATAGTTTGGTCCAGCTTCTGTTCTAAGTACTGCCGTAGATTGTCTTTGTAAATTATTAATACTATAACTATAGGATTGCCCTTGATAGTAAGGTACTTCTTGTACATTATTTTTAATATAGAATTGGTCATCTACTGAGAATCTAAATAATCCATTATCAGTAGTGTCTTGGTATGTAAGCTTTCTCATGTCAGAGTATTGACCATAAGAAAGCATCTGTAATGCATATTGTGTATAAGGAATAGAAGCTTTAATAATTCTTAAAGCAGTATCAAAACCTTCAGTAAAGTAATATGCAAACATAGATAAACCATAGAGTGCCTGAGATACAGGATCTAAATAACCCCATTTAGGAACTGTAATATTCCATGTTGTATTCCATGGTGGAATTGCACCTGCAGCTGCAGCTGTATTTATTGCTGCCTCATATGTATTTTGAATAGTTTGACTTGGAGGTGGTACAAATGGAGTTAAAGTAGCTAATCCATCAAGTATTAATCCTCCATTATTATAATACGTAGTTATTGCAGATTCATAAGTTTGTGTAGCCGCAGCCAATCCGGTTGACACAGGAGGTATGTACAATGCTGTATTTACAGCAGATGGTACTTCAGGTGTATTATATGTTCTTGTTCCAACCAGAGATAATACAGCTTCAGCAATACCTGTAAAGAAGGCAGGAATTAATGAAGCATCAGAAAGTAATTTAAACTTAGGATGCTTATTAGGTTCAATAAACTGTTGTTTAGAAATACCTCTCATATAACCATAAAGTTTTAACTCACTGGCAGATAAGAATGGAGTTCTAAACATTAAATCCGGAGAATGAAAAGTTATTATATCCTTTGGCATTCCCTGATTAATTACTTTATCAGGATCATCTGGATCCGGTATTTTAATGTAAGGATCATTATAACTATAGTTATGATCCGTTGCATTTGTAGAATTATAAAAAGGTTTAATAGTATTGAAAGGATAGTTAGCATATAGGCCTTTTCTATTACCAACATTATTTCCTCTTATCTCATAAGTTCTAAAGTTGTTAATTAAACCTTTTGCAATAATAGTTTTATTACCTTCTCTTGAACCTCTTAAGATTTCATATCCTACAATGCCTGGAATATCATTACCGTCATTATCTTTTGGATATGCAATATTATCAAATACAACACCCATTAATCTTATTTTAAGATTATTAGGGTCATTTAATGCATTTGGATTTCTTTTAAAATGTAGTGTTTGATCTGTTAAAAGATTGTCTGGAAATTTATGATGTCTAATATGTTCACCACATAAATCAAATTGTTTACTAGCTTGAGCAGTGGGACCAGTCCAACAATGACAACTAGCATTCCAAACATCTGGTTGAGTTGTAGGATATCTTTCAGTAGATTCCCAATAACCCATTTGACCTGTTGCAATTACTACACCCCCATCATCTGTTGTAGTACCAATTAAAGGATTGGTTGAATCTACTCTAGCTGTATTATAAACTTCAAACACCTTATCATCTGTCTGAAGATTATTTTTATCTGTTATAGGATCTGTCTCTGAATTATAAGTTACTCCATTAACTGTATAAGGTTGCGAAGCTCTACCTGGAATATGATAGGATGCTGTTTTATCCCCAGTATCATAAACAAATCTAATAAAGAACGCATATACCTCATCTCTTAAATAACTTGGTTTACTACCACCATTAAGATAGTAATCTGCAGGATATTCTACTGATACCCATTTAGATTTAATTTGATTTGCTAAAGGTTGGTAATTAAAATCCAATCTTGTAGTAGGACCTACTCTAAGCAAGTAGTCATTTATTTCTGTTATTTGATCACACTTTTCAAATACAGGAGTCTGTATAGGCAGAACTGTTAATGGAATACTATCCAATGATGGATTAATTTGATCTAGTTCTATTCTTGTAGTCTTAGTAGAATATAATCCTATTTTCTTTGCATAAGCTGAGTTATTTACATTAGCTACAATAACTAAGATAAATTCTTCAAAGTTTTCTGAGTCTGCTTCTACATCAATAATTAAAGATCCTCCAACACTATTTGGTGTCCAGACAGGTTGTACATTACTTGGTGAAAAATAATCTGTTACTTTCTGACCTTTAATTGCATATGCTATTAAAGCAAAATAACTTCCATTTCTAATTTCACCACCTGAATTACCTAAACGCATTGTAAGGCATGGTGTTTCCATTAATCTGGCCAATCTAATTTTAGAACAGTTTAAGGAATTATCTTTGATACACTCTTTACAGTAAATAGAATTATCTGTACAATCTGTGATTTGGTTACAATCTTCATTCCATTCTACACCTGGCCAAAGTTCATTATAACCTGTAGTTGTTGTATAATAATTTACTAAAGGTCCTGAACCGTTCCATTGTGAATCATATGCAGGCCAAGTTTCTGGATCTCCAACATTTAAAAATCTATCAGGATTATTACCATCTGCCCAATATACTTGCCATGAACAGTCTTCTTTTATTCTTGAAGATCCTGTAATTAAATATCTTTTGTCAAAGTTCAAACATTTATCTTGTACAATAGGTCTATAGATACATCTATCTTCTTCATATAAACCAATTTCAGACATTACTGGTTGACCCTGTAAATTATGTCCTGCCGTATATACAATCCATTTATCAGAGTAAAGTTGAATTGCTCCAATAATATATTTATTAACTGCAATTGCTGGCATTGTTTCACCAGTGACTCCACATAGAAAATTTGAGGATTCATTAGATAATGTACCCAAGTTACCTTCAACAGTATTATTTACAGCATTTCTTGCATGCGTCCACATGCCTTCTTGTACATATGTAGGATCAGCATCTTTATTAAGACCTTTTACAAATGTATTTATTGCTCTTTCAGAACTATCCTGAATATTTTTTTTGGCCATAATTAAAATATTCTAGTTGCGTTATATCTTCTATAGTATGAATTGTCAGGAGAATAAGACTTAAACATGTCATAGTATCTACCATACATTGCTTTTCTATTAGCCAACCATACTTGTTCAAGTTCTTTAAAGTTTGGTGTATTAACTAGACTAAGAGCATTAGTTCTTGCAATTTTTAATCTTTGTTCAACCAACTGCATTCTTTGTGCAACATCTTCCCCATTCATATAAAGATTCTCCATGATTCTTTGTTTTAATGCATACTCATAGTATTCATTAATTAAATCATGATCAGGTACTAAAAGTCCACCATCTTCATCTTCCATTTGACCTTGGTAGTTAAGATATACAGTGCCTGTCTCAAAAGTTGTAAAAAGGTAACCTCCTTTAATCCAACCTTGGTTTGCTACATTATAGTAAAGATTAGGGCAATCACATTCTATTTCTTGGCTTGCTTTCATTCTTAGTGGAATGAGGTTTTTCCAAACTCTTACATTAGATTGACTGATTACTTGGATAAGTTCATACTTCTCCCCTTTGCAATTCATAAAGACTCTAGGTCTTGTACAAACATCTCCATAAGGAGCAAGAGGATCATAACTAGTAGGAATGACACTTGGAGTGCATGTAGTAGGACAAGTATTGCTTGGACATGCTGCAGTATGGTTGCATGGATTTGCGTTGCACACAGAGCAGTTTACTGTAGCTGGTGAACATAAGTCTACAGTAGATGGAGTTTCTACATAGGGTACTTCTTGAATATTTGTACCGCCCATATTTCCACCATAACCTACTTGTTGAACAAACTCTCCACAAATAGCAGCAAAGTTAAATGTATAGAAATCATCTGGTAATTTTACTTTACCATGACACACATCTAATAAAACTTCTTTAGTTTGATTAACTCTTAGACCTAGTTCGTAGGTTACTCTTTTAGCAACTTTAATTAATTGCTGGGGCTCTATCATATTTTCAAGAGCAAAACTATTTAAGTCTACTGTTACATCTTCTAACAGTTGATCAAAAGTTCTATATTTAAGTGTGTAATTAAAGTCCATTACCTAAGTACATTTTGACCGTCATCCAAGTTATCTTGTGGAATCTGCATCATGGTTGTTAATTCTTTAATTGCAAATTGTTCTGCCTCAGCAAACAAATATTCTGGAGCTGCCATTTCTTGATCTTGTTTTACCAAACATTGATCAGTATCACATGTTTCTACAGTACCTTCAAATATGGCTTCCATTCTTATTGCTTCCCAATCAATATTAGGGAAGTATAAATAACCATTTAAGTACCAGAAGTATCTATTCTTGTTGTATTTGAATGTTGTAGTTTTAGTCATAGAAACCCAGGTGCCTGGCTCAGTTCTATATAACTCAATAGTACCATCAATTGAAGATACTGTGCGTATAATAGGTCCAAACATTCCATTAAGGATACTAGGCATTTTTTCTTTTGATCTTTTAAAGTAACATCCGGAATATACACCTACACAGCCAGCCTCTACTTTATCTACATCAATTAGTTCTATATAAGGCATAACCTGAAATATAGAGCTCATTCTCATTAACCTAAATTGATTGTCTTCTCTTTTAATGAGAGCCTTAATATATTTAAGAATAGAGTAATAGATTGTTCTATCTGTTAAAAAAGGATCTTCTTTAACAGACTTTAAAACATTTCTAACTCTAGAGACAGCTTCTCCTATTGTTGTCATAGATCAAAATCTTTATATGTTTCTAATCCCTTTTCCTGTAACCTTCTACCTATAAATTTCTTATAAGCTTTTTCATATGCCTCTCGAACCTTTTTCTTAGATTCTACAGCCATATACATGTTCCAGTTTTCAGGATAAGTTTTAGCAACGGTTCTTTTAAATTCTCTACATGCAATGAAAGACCAAAATTCTCTATTCTTCATTTTGTGTCTTAATGCATAACTTGTAAAAAATATCTTTGCAAGTTTACCATCAGTATCCCAGTTTTTGTTTGTTACAGTAACTCCATATTTATAAGATTTACCATAGTCAACATTTTGTTTTGTACTCTGCTCACATGTACCAATAAAAAGCCAACCTATATTTTCAGGGAATAGAACACCGTCTCTTTTTTCTATTGCAGTCTGAAACATTAGTTTATTATAACTTTTTACAATTTGTCTTATCTCACTTTCACTTAAATGTGAATACCTGGGATGCTTTATTTTAAACTCATCAAAGAACTTTTTAGTAAATATGTTGTGGGCTTTTGGTCTAAACCTTGGAGCTTTAACATCTGGTTTTTTAAATTCCTTCATACTATATAGATTAATATACTAAAAATAACTCACTTTAGCAAATATACTGATAAAACAAAACCCCCGCGAGTGCAGGGGCTTTGCCTTGTTGTCACAGAAACCAACAAACTGTAACTTCTTATAGTTGACAAAAGTATGCTGCTAAAGCTTGTAGAGCATCATTAACATTAGTATTAGTTGCTACAATTACATCTTGACCACACATAATATCTGGACCAGTGTAAATTGTACATTGTGAATCAGTAACTGTATAACATGGTTCTGGATCAGGACATCCGGCTGGAGTAGGACATGGTGCAGGACTAGTTAAGAAACTATCTTCACATCCACAGTTAGAACATTTAGTTGTTGCCATTTTTAATAATATTAAGAACAAGTAGTTGAGAATCCAGTTTCAGTATTACAAGGATCTAAGTATACAATCATACCATCTAATTTAAATGTAAACCCTCCAATTTGATCAGCATCTCCAGCATCACATGAGAATGGCCATGTTAAATTAAAAGTATCTGACACTAATGGAAAGTTAGCATTTGAGGGAGCATTGTGAATATCACTACCTGTTCCAATGTAATTTGGAATATATTCTCCAGATCTTACATTACTTGTAATTAATCTTAAAGGTGAACTTCCAAATGTTCCACTAGGTTGTGTTGCAATTTCTTCAGTGTCATATATTGTAGAAACAGTTAATGCTTTTGCAGCACTAAAAGATACATTAACACTTGCTGTAAGGGACGTACCATAAGTAGTAGCAATATCAATTTGTCTGCTTGCTGTAATCCAACCTAAACTATAACTACCATCTAAATTATTAACTGTAACTGATGTAGGAATAACTGATGCTCCATTATTAAATGAAATAGATCCATATGGACTAACAGAACAACCTCCAGTTCCAGTCCATACAGCACATCCTACTACTGAATTATATGCACTTGTTGATGATAATGGAACAACATTCCCAGAAGAAGCTGGATTTTCAAGAGGCACATAAATATTTCCTCTAAAATGAATTTGATTACCAATTCTTCTACACTGTGGTTTTGTAACACCGGAGTAGTATGCAAAACCGTTAAGATCTACCCATCCTGTATCTGTAATTTTTGCAGAAATTATATTTCCAGAACTTGTTAAATCTATAGTAGATGTATCTGCTACACTTACAGAAAAAGATTGCAAATAATTATATATATCACATATTACTAACCAAAGATTAGTAATTGCATCAGCACTACTTTCCAAATCTGCATTATCTACCCATGAACCTGCATAGGCAGTTGCAAACGGAACCCCACTTGTAAGAGTATCATCTGAATCAGCAATGCATTGAGATTGTACTGCAGAAATAATATCTGATGGTAATCCTGTAGCTGAAATTAATGCACAATATCCATTTGTATTATCATTAATTAAAGCATTTAGTATAACATCAATTTGGTATGAATTTCCGGCAAGCACAGATGAACTTAAGCTACAATCAACAATAATACTTGGAATTGTAAAAGTAGGGGCTGGTGCAGATTCTAATGCTGTAACTCTAGTATCTAAGTTTGTTATGCTTACATTGATCCCAGCAATTTGAGATACTAATGAACACACTTTAGTTCCAATTGCTTGAGCATACTCTGATACTGTCATTACAGTAACAGTTCCTACAACAAAACAAGGAGCTACAGTAACTAATGTTTCTGCTCCTGTTGTTTTAGTTGTTGTAATAGGACTTGTAGCTGGATCAGCCAAAGTATTTACTTCAGTTTGTAATGCACAAATCTGTTCAATTAAAAATTGAATAAGTGCTTGAAAATCATTTGGACCACAAGCAGTTAAATTGAAACATGAAAGATCATAGTTAGTTACATTTAATGTATCTAACACTGTACATAATTCTGTTGCAAGTTTAAATACAACATCTGATATTGTATCACCTGCACATAGTTTGATACAAGGAATATCTGGTCCTTGCCAAATCACGCAGTTACTGGAGACTGGACTACAAGGTGAGTTATCATAATTAAGTGGCTTCATATTTCTTCTATTATTATAATATACAAAAATTTATTAAGACTGGCAAGTACTTGAAGAGCATCCACATCCTGAACCTCCACCACAGTTACATCCTGTATTACATCCACAACTTGGTGTTGCACATGTATAATCAGGATTGACCAATGCTTTTAAATCTATCAATTGCTTTTTAATGATGTACTGTTGATCTTCTTCAGGACAACAATTTGATATACCATATCTAAGTTCTAGTACTTGTTTGTATAATGCTTCTGCAGCTTTACAAGAAATTTCTTCATATTTCCAAGTAGAACAGTATGGAGTATTATATCCTGGTTTTAAAGATCTTCTTGGATATATTGGAGGAGGACAAGTATGAACATTATCTACTAATGTACAATTACCAAAGTATTCAACATAATCTGTAGGATAAGATGTAAGCCAGTGAGCCATACATATTCTTTCAGATCTTTGACCGGCAAGCAATGTGATTGTTTGTACAGTACCTTCACAATCTAAGTAATCATAATTGTGAGTTACAGTATCATGATTTTTAACTCTTGAACATACACATGAAAAACTTGTAAGACATTCATTACATGTTTCAAATTCATTTGAAATATCTCCAAGAACTCCAGCTCCTACACTTGTTTGTGAAATTGCAACAGTCCAACAAGTAGTTGGGCACCATTCAAGAATGATTATACTACCTACATAATCAGAAAGATCAGTTGATGTAATTATATCAGCCTCAGTATCTGTACAATCAGTAAGAACATAATAAGTTGTTTTACATGCTTCACAATCTAAAAACGAATTCTGTACAGTAATTGGAACATCAGATGGAATTGGATTTGGATATTCTTCTACAATCCAACATCCAGGACAATCTGTTTCAGCATTAATTACTTGACCTACAAATTCACTAAGATCTGATGAAGTATAAATTATTGTGCCAAGATCATCACAGTTAGTGAGTAAATAATTTGGTGCAGGATTACAGTCATTGCATGAATCATAAGCTTGTAATACAACAACATCAATAGCACAATCACAATTTATAACACTATCAACTACCCAGCAGTTATCATAACCTTGAATTTGAACTACTTGACCAAGAGTTGCAAAAGGAGCTAATGATTGAGCAGTAGTATAAATTGGTTCTTTACTATCATCACAATCTAGTAATTGAAAGCATTGACTAGGACATAATCCATCTGTACACTCTCCATTTGCAGTTATAATAAGTTCGGGACCTGGTCCAGGATTAGTTTGTGGATAAGCCTGAGTACAGGCTTTCCAGTAACCATTGACCATAGTATTTATTGTATTCCCGTCACAATCTATATATGAAAGCTTTGTAGTACCAATGATCTCATAGCACTTACATCCACAACCTTCACATGCACCATCTTCAAGTACTGTAACCGCATTTGAACAATTTTGTGAAGGGGCTACAAAGAAACAAGTATATCCAAAATCTGCATCTACTTGAATAGATGCATAACCACCAACATAAGCTGATAAATCTGTATCAGTTGTAACTATAGGATATTGACCTTCACATGAATACAAATCATAACATGTAGGTGTACAAGATGGACAAGTAAAACCTTCATCTTCACCACCACATGGTGTTTCATAATTTGTTGTACTATCCCAAGTATAGTTACTTGGGGTATTAGTAGGAACCATTTGAAGATACCCATATAAAGGTCCTGTAATTGGTTGACCTGGGCCAGCAGTTCCTCTTGTTATTTTATAACACTGTTGTGTTAAAGGAATATATGTACCGGATATAGGATCATAACCTATTGCACCACTACCCTCATATATATTAATTCCAAGATCTGGAGCTACAACAATATTTCCATCAAAAGAAAAATATACTGTTGCACCACCACAACAAGGTTCAAATGCATAATAGGCAGTAGAGAATGTAGTCATTGTTAAGTTGTTTTGTATCTATCTTTTCCCCAAACTTGATTAGTTTGGGATACTTTTACCATTGTTTTTCTTTGCTTTAGTCCAGATTCATAAGATGTTAAACATCCTGAACATACTGTTTTACCATCTGATGCTGTTCTTTTCTGACATCCACATGATAGTTTCTTTTTGCAGTTTGGGCAATTAGCCATAAGTTGTTGGTTTTAAATAAGTTAACAATTAATACAATCCATTTTATTAAGGAGCTTCCAAGCATAATTGTAAAGTGACATTCCTTTTTGAGGTTCATGACAAAACTCTACTTTAGACTTAGCAGCTTCTAAATACATTTTAATAAGATTAAGTTCTTCTAATTTTTGTTTAATCTTAAATGGCGGATCACAATCTGCCATATCTAATCTACAAAGAATATTGTAGTATCTATTTAATGCTTTAGTAATTCTCATATGATTGTATTCTACATATACTACATCATTAGGAGAAACACTATATTTTATAATATAAATACCATCTGGAATATCTACATATTCAGTCCCACAGTTTGTTGTTTGCAGATTAAGATCACATGCTGTAATGTTTTCAATAAAACCTGAATTAACATCTAGTTGTACAGAATACTGAAATCCTGGAACAGTTATATTTAACTGCTCACATACTACAGGAATTAGATCTGTATAGACACTTGTATCCATTACAGTAAGAATACAAGGATTCATTACAGTTGGAACTTCTAAACTTAATACGTGATTTGCCATAGTTATTTAATAAAAAAAGGGGATAGGAGTTTGTAACTCTTCTCCCCTTTAGATTTTTGAGTTTAGTTATCTTAGTTACAAGAAACTACATTGTATGGGTTGTACGGAGGAAGTGCAGGGAAGTTAATTGCCACTCCACATGCAGTATTACAAGAGAATGCAACTGGATCTTCAATAACACAATCTGAACAACCATCTAACCAGTTTGTCACATCTGTTACAAATGAAGACATAGCAGCTGTAGAGAAAATAGTCAATGCATATTGATCATTATCAAATACACCAGATGGGTTATTAAAACGTGGTACATTATGAATAAGTACATATCTGTAGTAAAGAGCACTACGGTCAATAGCACCAACCATTTGGTTACCTTGAGTAATCTCACGGATACGTAGATCAGTTGCAAAGAAGTTTTGTCTATAAGACTCAGATAAAACTAATTCTCTAAGAACTGTTTCACCAAGACCTTGAACTTGAAGACCTTCACACTCAGTTACAACACAAAGAGTTGTAAATGCACATGGATCACCGTTAAGATCTACTTCAGAAGCATAAAGTTTAACTGGCTCTTTTTCATAGAAATCAGAAAGTTGGAATGTACAATCACCAAATCTAGTATCTACATAAGCACCATTTAAAACTAAACCAGCACATTTACCAGCAGTGTGCCCATTAGACACATAGTTATTCCAAGTATTAGCACCATTTGCAGTTAAGAAAGCTGCAGATGTTCCTGGAGCATACCAGAATTTACCATTTTCATCTTGAACAACTGGTTGAATGAATGGAGATACAATTGGATTGTTTACAATTGCATTAGCCCATGCAATCATTACTAATGTTGAGTCAACTGCAGTTGGAGCAATTGCACCATCCGGGCAACATCCTGTATATGCATCAACAGTTGCATAAGCATTGTGATTTAAGAAACGTAATGCAGGAGAACCTTTAACATCCAAACGGAGGTAGTAAGTTTCACCACATAAGAATTCTTGACAACAATCAGCATCAGTTCCACAACCTGTTTGTGGATGAGCTGCCGTTACACCATTAGCAGAAATTGTATATACTGCATCACCAGCACCACCATCTGTATCTTTGATAGTAACTGTATCACCTACAGCATATCCTTTACCTGGAGCAACAATATCTACAACAGTTGGTACGTTTGCAGCAACTGTAATTGATAATAATAAACCTGAACCAGAACCTGTAGTAGTTGTAGTACCTACAGTAATAGGTGTAGTTGTATTTGTATAGTTAGTTCCTGCAGTTGTAATAGAACCAATCAATACACCACCACCTGCAGTCCAGTAAGTAGAACCTACGTGAATTACATTGTTTTGTGGGGAACATGGAGCAACACCATAAAAGTGTGATACATATCTTGGGTTGATGGTTTTAGACTTGTTAGTCTCTTGATAACCACCTGCTAGAGGACCAATTTTGTCATTGTCATAAATTGCAGAACCTGCAATGTATGCACTACAACATCCTGTTGGATCAATAGTTAAGTTAGTTTTTGGATCAAAAATACCAAAGTAGCCATTTGCATACTCAGATGCAGCTGATGCTTTCAATTGGTTTAATCCATAAGTAGGTACACCAGTAGTAGTTACATAACCTAAGTTAGTACTTACAGAAACGGTGCTACCATCTAATTTAGTTACAGTAACACCTGAACGTGTAGCTCCTGTACCTAAAAATGCTTTTTCAAAAGCATGATTAAAATAAGCCATTTTTTCTAAGTTTTAATTAATAAATATATACTATAATATAGTGAAAGTTTTTTAAACTTCCAAAATTATTTTAAGAAAAGCAATTTGTACTTTGTTGAGTTAATTGCATCCTTAACTAAGTCTAGGTTATTTACAATCTCAGAGTATGGCATCATACCCTGTAATTTGTTAATTGTGTTATATAGATCTCTAAGATATGCAACACCATCTGCTACAGTATCTAGAGTTCTAATTGGCATGTCAGTGTAACTTAAAAGTTTCTCTGCTACACCTTGATATCCTTCTACTAAAGTATCAGCGTGTCCATGAAGTCCATCATAAAAATCATTAAGTGCTTTATGTGCAGCATAAGAACCGTCTCCTTTAACTTTTAAGTGAAGTCTATGAAAACTTGTAGCAGCATTCATTAATTCTGTTGCGCATGCTGCTGTCATAGTATCTAATGAACTTCCACCAACTCCAGCATCTGGAGTAGGTTGTGGTTTAGCAGGTTCTTCTTTGGGTTGTGTAACAACAGGCTGAGGTCTACTTATTGTTTTTACAGGCTCAGGATTTCTTTTTAATAGTCTTTGTTTTGTTTCCATAATTAGTTGTTACGTTCTGCAGTTTCTGTACCTCTAGAGAATTGGTTTCCAGACTCTATATCTCCAGCAATAATACTCACTGCTTCATCAATTATTAATTCTACTATATCATCTTTAAATTCACATTCTACATTTTGTGTAGATACAGTATTATCATAGGGATTAGTACATCCTTGAATTTGTATTCTTCTCGGTTGTCTGTAGTATATTAAATTAGCAGACTCAACATCAAACTCACCATTAGTATAAATATGAGTAGTATTACCAATTAATGTTGCAAAAGTTTCAGCCCATTCAAAACTAGGTTGTTTTTGTTTATCTCTAAGAAGTTGATTTAGGTTTTCTTCTTCAGCAAGATAAACGGTCATTCTTCTTTTATTACAACAGTCTTTTTTAGCATAGACATCTATACGTTTCCACTGCATATAATTTTCAGGAAGATTTCCAAAGTAATAATACTCTTTATTGTTTATTGATAAAGGTTCAGTAGTCAGTAATATCTGAAGATCATCTTTTCTTCTAGTTGAACCTTCATCACCTTCTTTAACAATATTAATACCATGCAACTGTCTACGGACCCATTCTACTTGAGCCTTATTGAAAGCCTCAGAAATTTGCCAGCAGTTTATGTTATCATAATCCTGACTGTCAAGCTTGTTGAGCCTTTCTTTAACTTTTATTTGTATGGTACTATTTAACATGATTATTTACCTTTACGGGCTTTAGCCATTTTCTTTAAAGTAATAGCAAGTGCTTTTCTTTTTGGTGTACACGTAGGTTTAGACATTGGAGTACAGTAACCTTTATGTGCAGGATTAATGGCTTTTTGAATCCATTTCTTATCTTTACTTGCAGCTGCTTTCTTAGTTGCCATTACTATTTCTTTTTACGCATTTTCATTTTTGCTCCAGCAATAACATCTGCTCTAGTAATTTTATTTTTTGGAGCAGCAAGTGCAGCAAGTTTAGCTTTCTTAACAGAACCACCTTTTTTCATTGTATCAACTCCTTGATAGTTAGGACCAGTAGGACCACTGTTAGGAATACCAGCAATAAAAGATTTAGCAGATTTAGAACCTACTTTACCGCCTTTAGCCATTTTTTGACCACCACATTTAGCACACATTACTTTTTTCATGACTATTTCTTTTTAGATTTCATTTTTTTCTTAACAGCACCACCTTTACGCATAGTAGTTTGAGCTTCTCCGTATGCTGCTTCAGCTGCAGCATCTCCACTATAGTCTGGTCCTTTATATGCTCTAGTATATTCCATTGGGCTACCACTCTGAAGTTTTTTCATTAGAGCCATATTAGAAGCAGCACTACCATCAGACATACCTTGTTTCTTAGCTTCTGACCATGGTAAACCAGTTTTCTCTGTCCATAACTGTGATACAGTTTTAGCAGATGTTGCAGGTTTAGTCGGAGTTTTAGCAGTCGGTTTAGGTGTAGGTTTAACTGTAGGTTTAGGTGTTGTTTTTCCAGTAGCTGGTTTTGTAGTAGGCTTAGGACTTGTCTTTCCAGTAGCCGGTTTAATAACTTTACCTGATCCTGTTAATTTAATTGATCCATCATATATAGTAACACTACCTGCCTTAGGTTTAGCAATTTCTACTTTTCCAGAAGATTTAGTAGTTGCTGGCTTTTTTTTAGGATCACTGATTTTTTCAGTAGAAGAACTTCCGTAGCTACCTTTAGTTGTTTTTGTTCCAGATATAAGATTACCTTTATTATCATAAACTTTTCTTACAGTAGCAGGATATATACCATAAATATCACTTCGGGTTCTACTATCATAAGTTACAATAGTTTTACCATCTTTTTTAGTGACTTGCTTATTAGCAAATTTAGGTGGAGCTGTAACTCTATAATTAGTTACTTCTTTATAAGTTTCTTTTTTTGGACCACCAGTTTGATATTTCTTCATTGAAGATTTAGAAGTCTTTTTCATAATATATAAATAATTAACAATTCCATTTTCTCAAAGACTTATTGATTCTAGAGTTAGGATCATTTGCTGTCTTTGAACTTGTTAGTTTTTTCTTCATACCAGACATTCTAGCACAAAAAGATTTTCTCCTTTTAGCATCTTTGCTATCTGGAGCAAGTTTTGATGGTTTTGTAGTCACAGCAGTTTTAAGTTTACTCCCTGGATTCTCTCTTCTATAAGAAGCAACTCCTTTTGCATTAAGACCTCCTGATGGATTCTTACCTGCTTTCCTTTGCCATGCTGGTGACTTAGCCATGATTACTTACTAAATGTTTTAAGAACACTCATTTGTTCCTGAGCAAGCTTTTTAACATCATTCATCATCTTAGCATCTTTACGGATTTCATCTGCTCTCTTAAGAGTACTAAGTGCTGATTCAATTTCCCATTTCCTCATTTCTGCTTTAGGAGCAATTGATACATTAGATGTTCTAGTTGTTTTTTTAGCTGGGGCTTTTTTAGCCGTAGATTTTTTCATTGCCATAACTATGCTTTTTTAACTCTTCTCCCCATCCCTACTCTTGACTTCTCAGCCTTTTTAGCAGCTAATTTAGAAGGAGATAATTCATATTTAGTTTTAGGTGTATCCTTAGATACTTTCCTTGTTGGCCGGCAGTATTCATTTTTACCACCGGCTCCACAAGGTTTACCAGATTTTGTATCTTGCCATTTTTCTGCTTGCCATCTTTTTAAGTCTGATCCTGCTTTTGTTTTTCTAACATTACCAGAACCTTTTCTACACTTAGCAATAGCCTGAGAGGCCCTTGCTGAAGGAAACACAGCATACTGTGCTTTTACTTTATTATAACAAGCGTCTTTAGGCATAAACTATTTTTTAACTATTCCAAAATTTTTCACAGGCTTTATTAAGATCTGTTAGAACATCCTCATTAAGTGGGTTCTTTAAGTACTCAACTACATCTGACACGTTTCTTCCTAACATTGCGTTAGTCTTAGCATGGTAGATATAACCATCAGCCTTATTAATAATATACTTAAAAAATATGGAATCTCTTACAATTGACTTAATTTTAAGTGTTTCCATATCCATATTTACAGCTTCAAGGAAAGATTTAGCTGCTCTTTCTTTGTTGCTTTCAACTCCTTCACCATTGATGTATAAGTCCATGTTCTCATACATAACATCATTAGGTGTTGACTTTCTATATTGTGTACTGTTACCATCTACTACTTTAGCTACATAGAATAGTTTAGTACTGTTTTTATCAAATAATTTCTGAAGTTCAGAAAGTGCTTTGTTACGCATTTTCTTGTATTCAGTTCTTGCAATAACTGTTTGCTCTTTTTTGTCTAAGTAAAACTTAGGTGGAACTGCTCTTGATCTTGCATCATCAAAACTTTTTGCTACAATAGAAAAACCACCAGCTTCAATAGCATAAAGTTTAATTCTATCATATGGATCATTAGGATCTAGGAATACTGGTTCATTACCACAAGCAATATTAATTCTATTCCAGAATTCTTTATTGTCAGGTTTAAGTAATTTTACTTTATTCCAGAACTGAGGATCTTCAATATCTAAAACATTAGCTGCTAACTCTGTCTCAAGTTCGGCAACAGCTGTTCTAATTTCTCTTACTCTTGCTTCTTTATCTTCAGCCTTTAAGAGTTTAATCTCTGGTGCAAATTCATTTAGACCAGTAAGATATCTAATAACTCCATTTTGCTCAAGGCAAGCAAGTTGTTCAAAGTGCTTAACTCCATCATATAGAGATAAACCATAATTTTCCAATCCCATATTAGAGACTGAGTTGTCAAAGAACGGACGGACTGCAATTGCTGTTTTTTTAACTGTCCCGTGTCCAGTTTCTACCATTGTGAAATTTTCCATGTTTTGTTGGTTTTATTTTTGTTGGTTAAAATTAAAGAAAAAAAGGGAGGAGTTTCCCCCTCCCTTGCCTTTCTAGTTTAGATTAGAATGATCCACCAGTTACAGGGTTTCTCATAACAATTTTCAACACTTTAGTTGGGTCTTTAACCCAGATTGCTGGCATTGTTTGGCTCATCATTACACGGTAACCATTGAACTGACCAGAAGACTGGAAGCCTTGGCTACGTCCCATGTAGTCCATAGTACCATTTTGATACCACCATTTTAATTGATTATCCCAAGACAATTTCAATAAGTAGATATTGTCATTAGTATTATCAGTAATATCAAAGATAATGAATGAGTAAGAAGATAATGGGAAACCATCAATGATTGGGTTCTCAATATCATTTGTATGAACATTGTCAAATGCTGGGTTCAACACAAACTTAACATTAGCCAAGAATGGGATAACATAAGAAGTGTAAGCAAAACCAAAGTTCAAGTCCATACCTTTACCAGTGATTGCACCGATATCAGCAGCCTGGATAAGAAGACCAGAAGAGATAGCCTCTTGCTTGATAGCCTCATTAACCATTCTCATACCACCCATACCAGTTTGTACAACTAGGCTACGTTTTGGATCTGGACCTTGGAACTCAACCTTACCATTGAAGAAGTTATAGATCTCAGAACGGAACAAGTCAAGTGTGAAGTTATTTTTGTTGTATACTCTTTTGAATGAGTTATCCAACTGTTTCCAAAGACCCACAGACAATCTAACATCATCTGGACCATCCTGACGAACTCTACCACCATGACCCCACATTAAGTAAGTCTCAATGTCAATTGCAATTTTGCTCAAGTGAGCAGCTTCCATGTTAGTCAAGAATGTACGTGACAAGTTACCATTGTCAAATGCTTTTTTAACAGCATCTTTACCCATTACTTTAACCATATCTTCCAAAGAAGAGATAGATGGGTCCATAGTTTTGTCAAAGTTTCTCCAGATCTCAGTTACAGGAACTGTACCATCTGCATTCATACCACCCTTGATCATCAAGTCAGCACGGCTAGAGATAGAGTAGTGTACGTGAGCTTCTGCACCACCTACGTAGTTGTAGAATTCACGGAAACCTGCATTAGTGATGATGTCAGAGAATCTTTCACCATACTCACCTCTTGCAGAACCTTTACGGAATACTTTAGTACCATTAGCCAAATACTTGTCATCAAGATATTTGTAGTTGTCATTGTTTACCAATTGCACAGTATAGATATAACCATCACCTAATGGGAGAATATCTTCTTGTGTAATGTACATCTCAACACCATTGTATTTGTCATAAGTGATGATATCACCATGTCCAAATTCTCTTTTGTTGAGTTTGATGCGGAATGTAGTACCATCAACACCTTTAAAGTTATTGTCTGGTTCAATATCCTCAACAATGTAAGGAAGGTCAATAGAGACAGGAGTCTGCCATCTGTATTCCCCACGTGCGTTATCAACCATGATAACATTTTTTCCACCAAATGATGACATTTGATAAAGAGGCATTTCAACCTTTTGGGACATAGCCCAAAGATCCACTGGACCAAGGTCCATTGGCTCTGCATCTTTCAGCATGTTCACCAAGTGGTAAGAATCCACATGGGAACTTGCGTTGTAAGCGGTATCCCTAAGGAATATACCATTGTTCATTACTGGAGTTGCCATTGTATATATTAATTTAAATTGTTACTAATTAAAATCTCTTGAACAAATTATTTGGTCTAGAGAGGGTTCTTTGTGGTGCTTTAGAAGATCTTCTAGAATCAGCTTCATCATCTATACTTGATGATGCAATTTTTCTAGACTCTTCTGTTTTTAATTTTCTTACTGTATCTTCTACAGCTTTTTTACTTCCAAGATCTTTTACTCTTGCTTTATAACCATCTGGATCTGCAAGTAACCAAAGTGCTTCTGCAATAAGATCATGTCTTGGTTCTACAAACTGATACTTCTCAAGTAAGTGTCCTAACATATTAGTTTGCTTTCCTGATATTGATGGATAGTTTGGTTGAACAAGACCTGCATAAAGCATGCTCTGAACTTTCTTATCAAGTTTAATACCACCAATATCTCCTGCTGATAGAGTAGTATATACATTATCTTGGTAAGCTTTTGCTTGTTGTTGCTGCTGTTGTTTAAGAGCTTCTTGTTCTGCTAACTTTCTAGCCATTACCTCTTCTTGCATTCTGTCTAACTGTGGTTTAAACTGTTGAGCTTTTGCTTCTAGTTTACCCATATCAGCCCAGTCATTAATTTCAGCTTCAATCTCTTCTGAAGATCCAAATCTTTTAGCATAAAGATACTGTCTTGCAATTTCGGCTTGATCATATTCATCTGTAGGATCTAGTTCTCTAATTTCTTCTACCTGAGCAAGAGTTCTAAATAGACCTTTAAGATCTTGACCACCATCTGCTACATACTTAGCAGCATATTGAAGTTCTTGAGGTAAAGCTTCAAAAAACTCTCTTGGAGTATCTTGTCTTACTTTATTCTCTCTTTCTTGAAAGTTAGCTTCAAATAATTCACGGAAGTCTTTAGTAGTATATTCTTCTAATGGTTTATCATCATCAAAAGGAATAAGTGTACCTTCCTCAATCATTTTCATTGCTAATTCAGAAAGCCCGGACTTGTCAACTTTTGGCCTACCTTTATTTCCGGTTTCTTCTTCTTGAGTGATCATATCATCAAGTTGAGCAATAGCATCATCTACATCTGCAGAAGTTGCTGCACCAGTTGTACTATTTGAGTCATCAGACTTACTAGTACTCTTGTCAAGGAACGAAGTGTCTACATCTTTTGGTTTAGAAAAGACTGACTGTTTTGTATCATCATCTGAAGTATCTGAAGGAAGCATTACACTTTCAGCCCCAGGCATTCCAAATAACTCATCAATGTTTACATCTACTTGACCTACCGTTGTAGTATCTAGTACCTGATCTTCTTCAGGTTTTTTTGTTGGTTCTCCCATCTTTGTTGGTTTTTGGTTATAATTTAATATACAAATTAAACTTCAAATATTTAAAGACCTAAGTAAAATTTTTTGCACTATATGGCTAAACTACTTTTTCTTCTCTGAAGATTTATCAAATTTGTTTTTATTTTCTCTTGCAATCTGTAATTGCTTATCTGCAATCTCTCTTTGAGCATTTAGTTTTTCACGTTCAATCTGAAGTTTTTGGTTCTCTCTGAGATTCTCATTAGCTTGTTTCTCTCTTTGTAAAGACATCTGTTCACTATATTGCTCTGATTGTCTTATCTGATCCATTTGATCAGCAAAGTCAGATTGCATGTTTTGGTTCATATCCTGCATAGCTCCATAACCAGAGGCTCTGATTTCTGCAATAAGAATATCTTTTTGTCTATTCTTCTCAGCTTCTGCCATATCAAAGTCTCTCTTAAGCTGTTCTTCTTGAGCTTTAGCTTGAAGTTGTTGATCTTGCATTTGCTGTGCTTGTTGCATTTCTTGCTGTTTTATCTGTTGTTGTTTTTCTTCAGATGTTTTAAGCACTTTATTAAGTTCAGCAATAGAGTCAGACTGTACCACTTTACCTAAGTCATAAATAGAAGCTCCTGTAGTATTATTTTGTACTGCCATAGATTTTAACTGTTCAAGAATAGCTCTATGGTTTGCAGTAGTACTAGCAAAAATATTAAGGTCTCTCATCAACAAGTCTGTACCATTAATCTGGAAATTTACTTTTTCATCCGCAGATGTCATATAAGTAAGTCTCAATGATGGTTTAGTAGAATGATAGTACTGAGCTAAATCTGTACGCATCTGATGCACTCTAGGCATCAAGTAATCACAGTGTTGAATAAAGTATATCTCTGTTTGAGCATATGATGCTGCAACAGCTTGTTCTACTCCAGTAGCAGTTTGTTGTGATATCTGTTGACCCATTCTTTGTGGATTCACTCCAATTACTTCATATGCTTGTTGTTTAAAGTAATTAGCAAGTTGAATCCTAGACATTAATCTGTTTGTTTGTTCTAGGTCAAGTTTTTGGAAATGCTGAAAGTTTAATGCATTTTCTGTATTTGCAATAGATGTATCAAGAGGAAGAATCTGGAAGTTCTTCATTGCTACATATGCTTTTGCATAGTTACCTTTACCCCAGTCCTCACCAAGTGAATGTCTAGGTAAAGAGTTTTGATCTAATAAGATTACAGTGCCTAGTTCATCTACTAAGATATCTGCAATCTGATTGTTTACAATATTGTATCCAATCTGATATGGTTTCATTAAATCAATAAGAGCTGTAGACTTAGTATTTCTATCTGAGAATACAGCTCCTTCTACAGGAAGTTTACAACCATATAGAGTACTGTCCCCTTTAAATTGGAATTTAAGTGGTCCTACATGATTTCTATCAATTCCAATATAAATTGGAGTAAAGCCTCCTGGGTTATTCATACCCCAGAATGAAGGAATATTTGGACCGATTTTTACACCACCCCAGGTTTCATTAATCCAGATCCAATCAATATGCTCACCAAGAATAAGATTATCTTTAGTTTTATTCTTAAATAATCTTGTATCATACACAGGCTTTTCAGTTACCTTATAATCTTCTGTAATGATCTCATTAATAACTTGACCTTCTTCAGTAATTTTAGTTAAATGGCCCACTTTTCTTTGTGACTTCCAATATACTGTAGTTACTCTTAAAAGGTATGCTACTCCTTGATCATAATAATCTTCACCTTCTGATAAAATATGATTGATAACATCCCCCCCATCATATACAGAACCTGCTACTGCAGAAGTATATTGTCTATAAGCTAATGATGGCATATTGGTATTCCAGTCATGAGACTTAGTTGCATCATAGAATGAACCATCATTTTGTAAACCACCAATAGTATAACCTGCAGATCTAATAGGATAAATAGCTTCTAATGCAGCAAGTTGTTCTTCATCCATAATGTAACCATATCTATCAATTACATCAGCTGCAGTCATCATATCTGTTTTACCTACCCACTGTGCTTGAGAAATATACCTTGCATCTGGAGACTTATGATAAAATGTAATAACTGGGTTCCATAGTTCTACTTCATAATCATCTTCCATCATACGGAAATGCCAGAACTCTCTATCAGTAATTAGTGAATCTCTGAATCCTCTTTCCTCTAATTCATCCATTCTGAATCTTTCAACATCTACTTTATGTTGGTGAGTTGCCCATTCTTCAACCATAGATCTATAGTCCTTTTTAAAGAACTGTTCAATCTCAGGAAGAGTTCTAAGATTTTCTGGAGATAATTGTTGTTGTACTTCTGGTGATTCAAAGTCAGCACCTTGCTCTAATAATGCAGCACTTAATTTTACTTGAGCATCTGATAAAAGAACTTCTTCTACCATCTTTCTCTTTTGCTCTAACATCTCATTATATGAGAATTCATCAACTGCTCTATATGTAAGTTTAGTAGATCTCTTAGCAAATTCTGCTACAAGTACATTAACTACATTAGGAATAATAGGGTAGAACTTAAGTTCTAATGCAGATACATCTTCTTTTGTTAGTGTTTCAATGATATCACTATATTCATTATTTTCTTCAATAATGTAATCAGTTCTGTCAATAATACCCTTAGCAAGCTTATAATTTTTCATAAGTCTACGGGCATTCCTACGGATTTGTTTTAATCCTTGCCACTCAATCCAGTCTAAATTCCAAGCTGCCCATTCTGCATCTTTATCTTTTGATGGAATGAACTGTAAAGGTTGGGTAATACTACCCATCCGGTTTTGCTCAACCTTAGCACCATTTTTAAGTTGTAAAGCATTATATACCTTCATATTCTTTATTTAAGGTTTCTAAAAGCTGATCTTTTAAAAACTTGGCCATTAATAACTTTAGACCCACCTCCCATATGACGGAAAGGGGTCCTATTTAATTTAAACAAATTATCTGACTTTTGCAAGTTTTTAGAAGCATCATCCATTATCACTCTTTTAGAATAACCTCTGTTGGCTTGCTGAATTCTCATAAAGGCTACCATTGCAGCAAAAGATACAAGTCTATCCACGTTGACACCATCAGCATACTCTTGCATTTCTTTAAGTAGCATAGGATCTGGAATCCTTTCTATACCATATTTAGTCCTTACAATTGTACCATCAGTCTTTGTTTCTACATCTAGTTCTTCTTTACAATATTCAATAGCATAACTTAACAAGTGAGCTTTAAATAATGTACCGGTGTTTTTCCATCCATACTCCTGGAATACGTTAGCATTTGCACCAAGATCTTTTAAGAACATGATCTGACTTTTAGGTACCAGATATCTTTGTTTTTTTCTTGATATCATGTACTGGATAAACAATGAGATGTTGTTCTCAATTACTGTCCAGGCATTATACCATTCTATAATAAGTTCTAGTCTCTGGTGAGTTTTATTAATATCATCAAATCTACCACACCAAGCAGCTACAATCTTATCAGGTTCTATATAGGTTTCTGTTTCCCCCATAGTTACTCTAGTAACTTCTACAGGAGCCTTCATAATGTAAATTGAACAGAGAGATTCTGAAGTTGTTGTTTTACCTTCAGAAACGGGGTCAATGGAAGCATAGTACTGACCAAAAGTAGGATCCTTAATAGGTCTTTCCCATACTACAAGGACCCCGGTTTTATCTTCTGTTTTTTTACTTATTGGAAATTCTTTAATAGGTTGCTTATCAGTAGATTTTACAGCTACCTTACCATTCTCATCAGTAAAGATATCAAGGTACTCATAAGCATATTCTTTTTCCTCAATTCTTTTTGATTGTGCAGCAACTAAGTGTGAAGGAAATACAGAAACAGATCTATGTGCAAAAGCTTCTTGAATGTTTCTTGGGTGCTGAGAAATACGTAGTTGGTAATCTTCAGGAGAAAGTTCTTTCTTCCATTGTTCAAATTGAGCATCTAAAGCTATGAGAGCTTCTTCTACTTTAGAATTACCAAAGTCATCTATGTATGGCGGCATTGACCATTGTTCAGGAATAAACAAACCTGACAAACCTACAGTTCCTTTATTGTCTATAAGATTACTTTCTACAGCATAAATATCTTTAGAAAGTGGATTAAGGATCATATCCCTTAATGGATTACACTGAGACAAGTCACCCACTGATCCTGCAGCAATAAACATCCCTGTAGTAACCATACCAGATCTCATGGCTGGGCGCATATACTCATATGTTTGGTCCATCTTAGGTGCAATTCCTGCTTCCTCATGGAAGAAGTATTTTACCGGACCCCCTACACCATTTGTTGGATCTTTCTCAAATGACATACCTTGAATGGTACCTTTGAGACCAACTTCTGTTTTTCTATCCCCTTTTCTTACCTCAATCTTCTGTTGCCACATCATTACCTTGTCTGGAGACATAGGTCTATACCATGCTGTATGCTCATTTAAGAAGGCTGCATATTCTTGTAAGAATTTCCAGGATCCCTTCTCATTAATGTAATCTTTAAGGCTTGCTCCCATTTTAAGAGTAACCCCAGCCTCAAACCATTGCTGGTTTATAAACTTACCCATATGGTAATAAGAAGATGCAATCTGACGTTTCTTTAGAATAGCAGAATGCTTATAGTTTAATTCAGCTAATAACTCATAAAGAGCCATATGATACTGTGCATCCCTAATCTTAGCAAAGTCAAACTTCTGTTGTTCCTTATCAAAGATTGGTAAAAAGTTTAACCACATATAGTATTCTCTTGCAAGAAACCATATGTTATCACCTTCTTTAACAATTACTCCTTTTCTACATTTTTGTTTTTGGTCATCCCAGTAGTTAATAAAGTCTTTTGATTTGAACGGGGCTGTGCAATATACTCCTGTATCTCTAAACCTTCTTGACTCAGATATAAATACCTGATTAGTTGTATTGTTGAATCCGTACTTACCGGGTTCTTTGAAAACCCCAAATATGAAGTTGCTGAAGTCCTCTCTGGATTCAAAACTTGTTGTTGTCCATGTTCCATTGTCATAGGTTGGTATGTCTTGATAAATTTCACTCATTTACAATCAATTTTACAGTATAGTTAGTTTCAATCCAAACTTTAGCCCCACAACTAAGTGGATTGTCTGGTCTATAAACTACCCGTGCTACTTCATTTCCATTATCATCAAGAATAAGTGCTTCATGCGCATAATCATTAGACTTATATGTCTTACATGTTAAAACAGGTTCTTGAGTATTATTCTTTGAATTACTCTTAATCTGATGTTGGTTTACATGAATTATTGTTTTCATACTAACTATCATATGCTAGACCCTGTCCACCTCTTACTTTACTTGATTGCTCATCTTGAAGGTCTTTGTATACTCCTTTAAATGATGCTCTAATCTGGTCAAAGTTTTTGGCTGCAGCAACTAGTGAATTAATATTACCATCTCTACCTGCAGTAATAGCAGTAGTCTCCATATATCTAGCTAATCTATCTAACATAGATGCCATTCCCTTATATGCTCTAGATGTTGGAGTTTCATACATTCTTTCACAGAATAGAAGTGCTGTATGAATATCATCATCTTCTGTGGAAAATTCTGCTTCTATTTCTTTTAGAATGATATGTTCTTTATCTATCTCTGGAGTATGAAAGAATGGATTCATATCAGGATTAGGACATGTCATATAAAATAAGTAGAGATATATTTTAAGATAGTCATCTGGATAGTTATCCATGATATCTTTAAGTGCTTTTAAGGTATAGCAATGTTCTGTAGGAATTACTACACCATTTTGTACGTCAAATAGTCTGACTAGCATGTTACTTCTTTTTAATAATATAAGGATTCTCCTTAAGGTAATTGATAACTGAGATAACCTCATCATAAAGATAGGGTACAGGCATAGGTATTACTTCTAATACTTTTGGTTCTCCATTCTCATCTAATTTAGCAATAGGATATCCATATTGATCTTCACCTGCTGTTTCAAATGTAATGTGGTGAATAAATATTTTTCCTGGTTGAAGTTTAGGATTATGCTTTAAGATGATGTACATATAAATACTCAACTGTAGGGCATAATGATTAAAATTACAGTCATCTAAATGTTCTACTGGTGAAAGCATCTTCTCTGACATTCCTTCCCAGTTTTTAAATGATTCTGTTTTAATCTCCTTGTTAGTCTTGTAGTCAATAATATTAACTCTACCATTGACTACTTCAACTAAATCTGATTGGCCACATAAACCTGCTGATTTAAGATAGACCATGTGTTCTGGATATATTCCAGGTTCAAGTTTTTGTGAAGGTGCAATCTTTAATCCATTAGGTTGTTCAAATGGTTTAAAAACTGGAACTGTTATAC
>JACCDV011033858.1_pt1 | contig 30022 bp, 31 predicted proteins | sample 7446131 | NCBI WGS metagenome assembly JACCDV01 (sample SAMN15323448, study PRJNA562643) | freshwater metagenome | isolation source: river surface water | place: USA:Blue River Watershed | collected 2017-08-17 | reverse complement strand
ATTTGAAAAAGGAAACAATCGATTTAAACATATTAGTATTGATGACGACTTAGATAATATTAAACAAACGCCAGAATTTAAAGTTTTATTCAATACATGGTTTGACAAATATAAAGCTGAGAATAAATTTTAAATGTGTACACATTATGATGAAGAAAAATCATCTGTAGTTTTATTTAAGTATTATAAGTTCATATATTAAATTTTATCAATTTAATTTTTCATTAATTAAAATTATTTATAAAATAAGTTACCCCATCAGTTACCCTGTATAATTTTGAAAATGGGAAGCCATAATTCCGTTGATGAAATTTAATAGGTTCGGATACCTCTAGGTCTATAGTGTCTAATAATCTCCTCAAAAGTATGTTCTGTTAGTCGTTCTTTATTTCAATATTTTCCATATTACCAATATACTAAGTGGAAAATGCGGTGATTCTGACGTTTTATTACCGCATAAAAGCGGCGAATAGGTTAAATGCTACCATAAAAATTTGATAACGCGGTAATAAAACACTATATTTACCGCAAATAAGCGGTGATTATGTATATACACGAACAAAAAAACTGGCCAAAATTTACATGGGATGCTGAAATAATAACTAAGATATTAGGTTCGGTAAGGCATCGACAGGGACAAATATTAGGGCAAATGCAAGCACTAGGTTTCAGGATACAAGAAGAAACAATGCTAAAGGCACTCACGATGGATGTAATAAAGTCTAGTGAGATCGAAGGGGAATTATTAAACCCTGAACAGGTTCGTTCATCAATTGCAAGGCGTTTAGGAATTGAAATTGCTGGAACCTTAGCCGCTGAACGTAATATAGATGGTATCGTAGAAATGATGTTAGATGCAACGCAACGTTATGAAACTCCATTAACTGATGAAAGACTTTTTGATTGGCATGCAGCAATGTTCCCTACCGGAAGAAGTGGAATGTATAAAATAAAAACTGGCGTTTGGCGTGATGATGTAATGCAAGTTACATCAGGCCCAATGGGTAAAGAAATCGTACATTTTGAAGCTCCACCTGCATCAAAAGTTCCGAGTGAAATGAATGTTTTTTTAAATTGGATTGAAAAATATTCAGACATTGATGAAGTTTTAAAAGCTGGTCTAGCACACTTATGGTTTGTTACTATCCACCCTTTTGATGATGGTAATGGGCGTATTGCAAGAGCAATCACAGATATGCTATTAGCTAGAGCTGATAAAAGTTCACAAAGGTTTTATTCTATGTCAGCACAGATACAATCAGACCGAAATAAATATTATGACATTCTAGAAAGTACTCAAAAAGGAAATCTTGATATTACAGAATGGTTAACATGGTTTTTAGATTGTTTAATGCGATCCATGGAACAAACAGAAGAAATTATCAAAAAAACCATGGTACGTGCAAAATTTTGGGAAACGAATAAAGAAACTTTATTCAATGCAAGACAACAAAAAATTTTACAATTACTATTAGATGATTTCTTCGGAACTCTAAAAGTTTCAAAATATGCGAAAATAGTCAAAACATCAACCGATACCGCACTAAGGGATTTGCAAGATTTAGTAAGAAAAGAAGTTTTAGAACAAATAGGAAGCGGTAGAAGCACTTCGTATAAATTAAAATAAACAATTTATTTAAACTAGTTATCTTGAAAAATAATGAAGAAGAAAAGCCCCAAAAAAAAGAATTATTAAAGCTATAATATTTTGATTAGTTAATTTTTCTTTAAAAAAAACTAGATTTAGGAGTATTGTAATCAACGGACTAGCCAAAAATACTATGCTTGAAACAAGTGGATTAGTCTCTTTTAATCCTAAAAAACTAAATAATAGAGCGAAAAAAATTACTGCAGCCATTAGCAATACTCTATGAAAATGTAATTTATAATTCCTAATCACCATTTCTTTTTTATTTTGAAAGAATGTAATGCCCAAAGCAGTTAAAAACACAACAAACTCCTGATTAAAAACTATTGCAACGGGTGCGATTTCCCTTTCTAAATTTTTCCAATGTAGTATTGAAGAACAACAATAAAAAACAGCCATAAACAACAAAAGCAAATGTTGTTTTAATGACATGTTTAAACTTTCGTTTCTATTTTTAAATATATGATACGCAAATCCAATAATAATGAGAATCGCTCCTAAAATCGATTTATTAAAATCAACTTTTTCAAACACAATCAAGTAACATGTCGTAAATATAATCCCTACTAAATTATAAACTCCCAACCAGTGTAAGGATTCCTTTTTTATAACATTTAGCATACACAACAATCCCAAAACTCCAAATATTGAACCAAGTGTAATTCTACAAAACACAACAAAAGATAGGGCATCAAAACAGTTAAAATATAAGGCGATTATAAATGAAAGTAATGAAGTAAATAAAGCTCTATAAGAAACTAAAAAAGAAATATTTGTATCAATAATATTTCTTTTCCATAATACATTATTAAATGAGAAAAACAGAATAGATAAAAATAAATATTTCATAATTTATAGCGTATATCTAGAAGCAACATAATCAAATAAAATAAAGTTGGTTCTTTTTATTATTTTGTACAAACTATCCAAGGCTAATTTATTTGATTTTAAATCATTTTCACTATAACTGATTTTAACATATGTTAAATAATAAAACATTGATATATAGTCAAAATATCCCAACTCTATTTTATCCAATTCAACTAAATCCAAATTATTTTTAGCAGAAGCATACATAGTATTAAACCAATTTACATTTGCTAATCCAATCAAATTAATCGAATTAGTTGTTTTATATGTCCAAGAACTAGATTCAAAAATATCTTCATAATATTTTTCATATAACATTGATAATAACTTGTATTCTTCTTTTATAATTAAAGATGTTATGACTTCTTGTGAAAGCAAGCTAATTTGGTTTTTCCTAAACTCATAGAATATATATTTTTCTAATTCATTATCAATTCCTTTTGATTTCAGAATTAAATACCCTAAATACCTTCCTTTCAATACATGGTGATACGATTCGAAATCAGAAGGTATTATAATATCATCTTCTGTTTTTTCTGAAAAATAATAGTGCTTGTAATAATGCATTAGTGATACAAAAAACTTATCCGAGGCTTGTGATGATAATTCTTTAATCAATAATAAAACATCAAAATAAATTCCTCCTAGATTAGTATAATCAACATAAAAGGATGGAACTAAGTTACAAAATGACTTAATTGGGATTAATTCTTTATATATTCTAAGTGCTTTTTCCTTATCAATAGTCAATAAATTAAAAGTTATAATAGTAGAAAACTTTAAACATTCACCATCAGTTAAATTTTTAAAATTTAAAGAATTGAAAATATATTTTAAAGCTTTTATATTATTTCGAGATATAAGATACCCAATATAATTAGCTACAGCAACAATATTATTTTTATTCTTTAAACCTATGTCAATCAGAGAAATTATACTTTCATCTAATTCATCATTTAATTGAATTTTAATTAATTTTTGTTGAAAATACCATTCATCAAAATTTAACTTATTATTGATATAGTTTGAATATGAAACAAATCCTAAATAGTTAGAAAGTAATGTAAGTGTAGATTTTGATGGTACCGTTTTAGGCAAAAATCCAAAAAACCTTCTTAAAGTATTATACCCAATCTTAGTATTTGTCTGTGATTCAATTTCTTCTTTTAGATTTCGTATATCTCTAACATTATCAACTGTAATACCTGATTTTTTTTGAACATCTATAAGTAATTGTGTGAAATCATTTTTCATATTTAAATACATGGGCTAAACATGGGCTAAATATATTAATTTATAATTTAAATTCGTTAAGCAACTTTAATAGCTTTAAATCATGACAATTATTTATACAATTATAGCAGGTTTTGCTGCTTTATTAGCTTTTGTTATTACATGGCTTGTTTCTGAATTTTTTATACCTCCAAGAGACCATTGGTCAAAAAGCCGATATGTAATTTTTACTATAAAACTAGGAATGGCAGCTATGGCTGCATTCTATGCTTATGGTTTTGTATACATATTATTTGGGGTAAAAAATTGACAATATAATCACTATAAATATGGAACTAAAGTCGTGTATTACAGATAAACCTATTGAAAACAATAGCGAAGACAAATTAAAAATGTCTCGTTATAGTAATGTACTTTCTAACTTTATCAAACAAAGTGACACTCCCCTAACTGTAGGACTTCAAGGAGAATGGGGAACAGGAAAAACATCAATGCTTTACATGCTTTTAGAACATTTTAAAAGCGAAAATGTTGCTACTTCTTGGGTAAACACTTGGGAATACAGTATGTTTAGAAATCTTTCTGAAACTACACCCGCTATTTTAAAAGGGATGCTTACCAATTTAAAATTAAGCTGTGAGAACGAAGGAAAATGGACTATTGAAGAAAAATCTAAAGATAGTATCAAAAAAGTCTTTAAGTTTTTAGGGAATGTAGCCAATCAAGTTATTTCAAATCAAACAGGAGTTGATATTAAAGATGCTGCTGCTTATGAAGCTGCTGCTAAAGAACAAGCTGAAATTGCTGAAATAAAGAAAGAAATAGAAATTATTATTTCTAAACTAATTGAAGACACTGCAAATCCTTATAAAAAAGTGGTGTTCTTAGTTGATGATTTGGATAGGATTCCTCCTGAACAAGCCGTTGAAGTGTTAGAAAGTTTAAAAAATTTGTTTGATGTGCCAAATTGTGTTTTTATACTTGCTATTGATTATGACGTCGTAGTAAAAGGATTAGAATCAAAATTTGGTAAAAAAACAGAAGAAAACGAACGAGAATTTAGGTCATTTTTTGATAAAATTATTCAAGTCCCTTTTTCCATGCCTACAGGAACCTACGACATGGGGAATTTATTAGCAGAAAAACTAACCTCCCTTTCTATTGCTATTCCAGAAGACTTGAATGAATCATATAGCAATGTGGTAAAATACACAATCGGATTTAATCCTAGAAGCTTAAAAAGATACATCAACTCATTTTCATTATTAAGAAGTTTAAGAAATTCAGATTTTGAAGATGACGCATCAGAATTTGGAGATAACGCACCCGATCCCGAAGACGATTTAATTTTATTTGCCATGATTGGCATACAAATTTCCTATCCTAAAGTCTTTAGACTCATTACACAAATGTCTGACATATATGATTGGGATAAAGGATTTGCTAATAAAAACAACATTGATTTAGATGCCGTAAAAATTGACATTCAAAAATATGGCGATAACGATAAACTAGATGAAGATTGGGAACAAATCATTTATGGAGCTTGTCAGAATGATGTTTATTTAAAATCAAAAGTGTTCAATATTATAGAATTATTCAACTACTTGAGAAGTAAATTTGATACTAGAGCTGAAGTGCTAGACGAAAAAATAGTTATGGCATTAAAATTTGCTGCTATTACAAATGTTGATGATGACACAAACGTAAAAGGAGCCATTGAAAAAAGAGGTAGAAAATCTATTTTCTCTGATATTAAAACAAAAATAGACACCGTAAAACAAGAACTAATTGCCAATGGCGCTAAAAAAGAAGGAGTCGAAATCAAACTAAATACTTACCAAATCGTCTTTGAAGTATTATTGGCTATTTGCGAAAATACAGGCGGAAAATTTACAATCCTAGGCAGCTACATCAAATTTGAAAACAACATTCTATTTGCTAAACTTAATAATCCACCTAAACAAACTGAATTAATTTCTATAGAATTGTTTAATTTATCAAACACTTCGTATCCAAAAGGTTTAAGTTTAGAAAAGGACAATGGCAATCAAAAAGTATTTAAAGTTTCTAAAGAATTAAATACTGAAGAATTTAAAGCTTTTATTACAAATAATTACAAAATATGAGAAACGTTTGGCTAATACTTTTTGTTATTGGTTTCTCAACTAACAACTATGCACAATTAGTTAATATAGAAACTCAACGTGTGCAAAGTGATAGTATTAGAAGAATTACAGCAATTGACTTATTATATAATTATCAAAATAATAACAATGAAGAATTATCTCTAATTAACTTTTCAGGTACACATCAATACAAAACAAAAAATTTAAAAAATTACTTTCTCTTTATCGGAAATATTGATTATTCACTAGCTAATGGTGAAGAGTTATCAAATTCAGGTTTAATTCATCTTAGATACAACAGAAAACTAAATAGAAAATTTAGACTTGAAGCGTTTATCCAATACCAATACAACAAAATTTTAGGTATTGAAAGTCGCAACTTAATTGGAATTGGGCCAAGGTATAAAATAAATAAATCTACTAAAACGGTATTCTATATTGGAAGTTTATTAATGCAAGAATATGAAAAAACAACAGATAACTTTAGAATAATTAGTTATCAGAGACTTTCTAATTACCTCTCACTATCAATAAAAAATAGTACTAAAACATTAGAATTAACATCTGTAATTTATTACCAACCCAATATTAATCATTGGGCAGATTACAGACTCTCTAGTCAGACCTCTATTGCATTTACTATCAACTCAAAATTACAATTTATAAACAGTTTAATTTATGGATTTGATTCGTATGCACCCACAAACATTAGCAAAAAAAACATAATAATATCTAATGGATTAAAATTAAATTTATAACTATGGAAAATTACAATTATAAAGTTACCTATAGCTATACTATAGAAAACACAGGCTTTTTTGAGTCAAGCAATAAAAAATTAAAGAAAACATCTATTAATCTAGCTTTTGAAAATGAGCCAAGTGATTATGATATAGAGGGTAGAGTAAAAGATTGGATAAGTGATTTAAAAGATGATTATAAGGATATCGACTGTGAAGTTGAATTTCAAGAAATTATTAAAATAAAAAAACTAAAAGTCACAAAAGGCTTGTCTGAAATAGAATAAAAAACAGTAGGAATAAGCCGAATAACTACTTTAAAAGGGAGTAAGCAAAACTAAAATTATATTTAATATGCAATCTGATAAAAATTACAAATGCGGGAATTGTGGAACTATTGTAGAACAAAAATTATTTTCTTGGGATGTTCAAGATATTAGAAGTACGTGCCCTACCTGTGGTCCTTTATGTAAAGAATGTGTTGATAGTGGATTATTTTCAAGTACTAAATGTAAGGGCTGTGGTAATAAAAAAATTAAAACCGAACATTTCAGAAATGGTGAATGGGAATAACTAACAATATAAAAACAAATGAATAAATAATGTTCGATTCTTTAACCACAACAAAACTAGGGTATTATGTTTATGCCCTAGTTAATCCTTTAACTGCTAAAGTTTTTTATATCGGAAAAGGAAACAATAATCGTGTGTTTGCTCATGTACAAGAAATAATAGACAATAAAGAGGAAATAAACTCTATTAAAAAAGCTGAAATTAAAGCTATTTTAGATAGTGGAAAACAAATAGAACATTATATCATTAGACATGGACTAAGCGAAAGTGAAGCTTTTTTGGTAGAATCTACCCTAATTGATTATAACAACATATTGGTTCATAAACTAACAAATGAAGTAAGCGGTCATCACAGCGCTTTTTACGGTATCAAAACTACTGATGAATTAATTAGACAATACAATGCTCCTAAACTCGAACAAATTTCTGATTCCGTAGTAATTATCAACATCAATAGAAAATATAAAGAAACTAAAAACAAATCAATCTCTGTCTATGAGGCTACTAAAGAAGCTTGGGTAATTGGAGAGCAAAAAAGAAATGAAGTCCAGTTTGCACTTGCTGAATTTCAAGGAATTATAATAGGCGTTTTTGAAATACTACATTGGTATCCAATTCAAACCAACAATAACACTAACAATAATCGCTGGGGGTTTGGAGGAATAGAAGCGCCAGAAAACATCAAATCAAAATATATAAATACTTCAATCCTTCACGCTAAAAAAAGAGGTGCTGCAAATCCAATACGTTTTAAAATTTAAGTTCATAATCTAAGTACAAAAGAATTTTTAATTAAAGTACCTGCTTTTTCTCCCTTAAATAAAATAGTAGCCTCTCACATTACTATTTATTTTTGTTTTTAACAACTAAAACCAAATCTAGCCCTAGTACATCATTTAGTTTCTGCAACGTAGATAATGTTGGATTTCCTTTTCCACTCTCAAATTGTCTTAAGGTTCTAAGCCCAACTCCAGAAAGTGTAGCTAAGGTTTCTTGAGTCACCTTTAGCATTTCTCTCCGTTCCTTGATTACTCTTATTATCTCTTTAAAATTCATTATATGATATTTTATTTTACAACAATATATAAATTATAACTTTTTACAAAACAAAAATGCATTATAATGCATTTTTAAAAACTCACTTAAATAAAATCCTAGATTTTGCATTCGAAAAATCAAAATAATGCATTATATGGCATTTATTAATGATTAATTACAATTAAAAAATATTTGTTATAATTATGTGTTAACTATTAATTTTCAATATATTTGTTTGTAAAAACCAACACTAAGTGCAATTTAAAACGATAATAATGGGAAATACCAACACAGAATGGATAGCAATGAGTGATACAGCTATCGTAAGTAAAATTGGAGAGTTCATTAAAAACGAACGATTAAAAATCAATAAAACGCAAGCACAATTGGCGAATGAGGCAGGTATAAACCGATGGACGCTTAGCCAAATTGAAAATGGTGAAGCCATAACGATGATTTCGCTAATTCAAATCATGAGGGCTTTAGAAATTTTACAGCTATTAGATGTCTTTTCCGTAAAACAAGAAATTAGTCCTATAGAACTGGCAAAGCAAGAGCAACAAAAAAGACAACGCGCCAGAAAAAATGATAATGATAACGCAAAACAATCTGATTGGTAATGATTACAACAGCATTTTTGAAAATATGGGGAGAAAAAGTTGGTGCCGTAGCATGGAACAAGGAAACAGGTGTGGCTAGTTTTGAATACGAACCGAAATTTATTGCAACTAAATCGGATTTGGCTCCATTAAAAATGCCTATTGCAAATAGCGCCAAGCGTATTTTTTCGTTTCCTGAACTACGGGATGTGAAAACATTCAAAGGATTACCCGGTTTATTAGCCGATGTATTACCCGATGATTATGGAAACCAATTAATCAACAGTTGGTTAGCGCAAAACGGTCGCCCAGAAAACAGCATGAATCCAGTTGAACTCTTATGTTTTATTGGAACACGAGGCATGGGTGCATTAGAGTTCGAACCTTCCCAATTCAAAAACACCAAAAAAGCATTTGATATTGAAGTGGATAGTTTAATTAACATTACTCAAAAAATGCTTGCCAAAAGAGAAGGGTTTCAAACCAACCTGAACGAAGACGAGCAAAAAGCCATGTTAGACATTCTTAAAATAGGAACCTCAGCAGGTGGAGCGCGACCTAAAGCAATTATTGCCTATAATGAAAAAACAGGTCAAATAAAATCCGGACAAACTAATGCTCCTAGAAATTTTGAACATTGGTTAATTAAATTAGATACAGTAAGTGATGTACAATTTGGTGAAAGTACTGGCTATGGTAGAATTGAAATGGCGTATTACCTAATGGCAAAAGCTTGTGAAATAGAAATGATGGAATGTCGATTAATGGAAGAAAATGGTAGAGCCCATTTCATGACTAAACGTTTTGATCGTGATGGAAGTGAACAAAAACACCACATCCAAACATTATGCGCCATACAGCATTATGATTTCAACCAAATTACAAGTTTTAGCTACGAACAAGTATTCCAAACCATGCGATTACTTAAACTACCTTATAAACAAGCCGAACAATTGTTTAGAAGAATGGTTTTTAATGTAATAGCCAGAAATTGTGATGACCACACCAAAAACTTTGCATTTAGACTAAAAAAAGAGGGGAATTGGGAATTAGCCCCAGCTTATGATATTTGTTTTGCTTATCGCTCTGATAGTACTTGGGTTAGCCAACACAATCTGAGCATCAATGGGAAAAGAACCAATATTACAAAAGAAGATTTATTGATATTAGCAAAATCAATGAATATAAAAAAAGCAAATACTATCATTCAGCAAATTAGTAAAACGGTTACTAAATGGTATGAATTTGCTGAAATAGCCAAAGTAGAAAAGAATTTTAAAGAAACAATTGGCAAATCACATTTAATTTTATAAAAAGTTTACAAATAAAGTAATACAAAACCGTTGGGTGCCATCATTAAAAATATATCTGCAACTGTAAATCGTCAGCAAATAGTGGACTGATTTAGTTAAAATCTAAGAGAGTGTTTTCAAAATTCTTAAATTTTAATTATTATTAAAACATAGTATAAAAAGTTTAAGGCAAATAATAATTTATAAAAAAAAATTAAAAAAATAAATGATTTTTATTTAAAACAAAAAGACTAATTTTGTCCATAATAACAATCATTTAATTATGAATACTAAAAAACAAACCATTTTTCCAAAACACTATTCGGTATTAGAAAAAATGGGGGAAAATATAAAAATAGCTCGTAAAAGACGAAAGTTAACTACCATTCAAGTGGCAGAGCGAGCTAATATTGCTCGTTCCACTCTTTACCTGATAGAATCGGGCCGTCCAAGTGTAGCGATGGGAGCTTATTTTAATGTATTAAGAGTATTAGGACTGCAAAACGATTTCTTAAAGCTTGCCGCTGATGATGAGCTAGGCAGACGACTTCAAGACTTAGAACTTTTAAAGTAATCTACATGATGGCACTCAATACAACCAACATCTACGTCTATGTTGATTGGATAAGTACGTAAGAGCTAAAATGCATTGGAATACTATAACCTACTTAAGAATTAAATCAATTAACTTCATACTAAACACTTCAGTTATTTAAAATAATTTGCATGAATTTTCAATAAAAAATTATGCAATTAAATTTTAGTTATTACCTTTGTACCTATGAATAAGCTACAAGAACTAAAAAAGCATTTAAAACGAGGAAGAGTATATCGTAGAGCTGATTTATCCAAATGGTCAAGATCTGTTGACCGTCACTTGGACGAATTAGTTAGTAATGGTATACTAAAAAAGTTATCTCAAGGCTTATACTACTACCCCGAAGTAACAGTTTTTGGAGAAGTTCCTCCAGAAGAGGAGGTATTAGTACGTTCTTTTCTGAAAGACAAACGTTTTTTAGTAACTTCTTTAAATGAATACAATTTGTTAGGCGTTGGAACTACTCAACTATATAATGGTAAAACAGTATATAATCATAAGCGACATGGAGATTTTGAGCTTGGCGGCATGATGTATTCGTTTAGAGTAAAACCTCATTTTCCAAGCAAAGTAACACCCGAATTTTTATTAGTTGATTTATTAAATAATATAGAGCATCTAGCTGAAGATTCGAATGAGTTAGTGTCAAAAGTACGTTACAAGGCAAAAACAATGGATACAAAAAAATTAAAAAAATCCCTTATGGAATATGGTAGCCTGAAAGCAAAAAAACTATTAGAACCCGTTATATAAAACAATATGCTTGACTACTTACATAACCATAAAAACTTTCGGGATTTGCTCCGAATTATTGGATCAGAATTAAATATCGAACCCGGGTTAGTAGAAAAAGACTATTGGATTATGCATATACTCTATGGTTTAAAAAAACAAGGATTTCAATTTGAACTAAAAGGAGGAACATCTCTTTCTAAAGGATATGGAATCATACATCGTTTTTCAGAAGATATTGATTTACATATTTTACCACCTGCCGAATTGAAAATCAATGAGAACCCAAACAACAACAATCAAGGTAATATTCAAAAAAGAAGAGATTTTTACAACCTATTAGCGGATGAAATTAAAATAAACGGAATTGTTTCAGTAATTAGAGATGAAACATTTGATGATATAAAACAATACCGTAGCGGTGGAATACGATTACATTATGAAAGTATAGCTAAATCTATCGACGGTGTCAAAGAGGGGATATTATTAGAAGTTGGCTTTGACACTGTAACACCAAACAACCCAATTACTATTTCATCTTGGGCTTATGACAGAGCTATCCAACAAAACGTCGATATCATTGATAATCGAGCTACAGACATTGCATGTTATCACATTGGCTACACATTTGTTGAAAAATTACAAACTATTGCAACAAAATTTCGTCAAGAACAAGAAGATAAAAAAGAAAGACAAAATTTAATGCGTCAGTATTATGATGTGTATAGTCTATTACAAGATAATAAAGTGCAAGAATTTATAGGTACAAAAGAATATCTAAAACATAAAGAAATTCGTTTTCCTTCAAAAGATTATGAAATTCCAATCGCCAAAAACGAGGCGTTTTTACTTAAAAACACTCAACTAAGAGAGCAATTTACTAAACGCTATAAAAAAACCGCTAAATTATATTACAATGGTCAGCCTGATTTTAATGACCTCCTCTCAGTAATCGAAAAATGGATTGATAAATTATAATTATTTTATAATTTTATATGCATTTGCATATAAAAATAAGTAATTGGCTTAAATTATATGGTTTTACATATAATTTAGTATTTTTAATAAAAATAGTTGTTAAAAACATATAGCCATGAAGACTCTATCTCAATTTGTAAAAGAAAAAAGAAAATCAGTTAATCTGACTCAAGAAGAATTCGCTGAACGTGCTGGAGTGGCATTAACCGTTATTCGTAAAATTGAACAAGGAAAAGATAACCTAAACATGGAAAAGGTAAACCAAGTATTAAAAATGTTTGGACACACATTAGCACCAATTAAGACCAGAGAATTATTAAAATTTAACAACACCCTTCCAGATATTAAAGACTAAAATAAATATGTTAAAGTTGAACCGAAATTTTTCAATTTCAACTATTTATTGTTCATTTAAGTCGTTACAATTTATACATAAAAAAATCAGTTACCCTTTGAGTTACCCTGTGTGATTTAGAAAATGGTAAGCCTTGATTTCACTGATATTATATAAGGGTTCGAGTATCTTAATCTCTAGAGGATAAGATAAATAATAATTTAAACTAATTATGAAAAAAATAAATTTAATATTTCCAATACTTGCACTCATTGCTTGCAAAAATAGTTCATCAGATTACAATATGAAATTTGCGATTAATCCGCAATTTGATTCTATTGAAAATATGAATAAAGCAGAAAACCAAACTATTGATTCTCTCAGAAATAAAGTTTCAAATACAACTAATGCTAATAAATCTGAATTACCATGGAATTATAGTGGAAAACTACATAAATATCCAATTAAAGCTCAAATAAATTATGGTGAGGGTATCCAGGTTAATGGAACAGGAGCATTACAAATACCAATAAAAGGGTATTATTATTATCTTTCTAAAAACGAAAGAATAGAAATTGAAGGTACATGTAATGGGACTGGAACAATATCTATAGTTGCGAAAACAGTTGGAGGAAATGAATATTTTGATGGCCAATTTAAAGAAGATGACATGCTTGGTGATTTTTCAGGAACTTGGTCTAAGGGTGAAAAACAATTGGATTTTTATTTAATTTCAAAAAAGTAATTGATCAAATTGAATTTCTCAAATACAATCCACTTCTTCCCAAAAACAACCTTTTGTATATAAAAATATTTATGAACCTAGAGAATGGTTATTTGTAGTAATATATTTGAATAAATAATGTTTTTAGATATAATTTAATAATATCATATATTTTATTTCAATTTATAGAAATATATAATCTGTTAATTTAAATTTATTCATTATATTTTGTAAATGGGAAGCCTTGATTTTTATGTCAATATTTATAAAGTTCGATTACTTACATAACCATAATCTTGAAATAAAAAAACTAATTATGTCCAAAATACCAAAATGCTATATAAATATTGATTATAATAGAAAAAAGTTTAATAAAATAATGTAAAATTAATTTACTATAAAATTAGGGCGCTTTTACTTTCCATTTATAGTTAATCAATACCCATCCATTATCTTCTTCAAAAGAAATAAAATCATCTGGTTTTTTTAAATTCCATTTTCTGAATGGTCTTTTTTGTGACATTGATAGTAAATTGCTCCTTGTGAAATCACATTGTGGACAAGCTATAACAGAACCATCATTAAAATAACCAACCATTCCTCCATTTGATACATAAAGATATACTAATTTTCTATTTTGTTTAATTTCTTTATTTGAAATTTTATTATTAAACGTGTAGAATGAATTCGTTTTTGCATTCAGAAAAAGCGCAATTAAGATTATAAATACTGAAAAAGATTTAGTAAAATTTGTTTTCATATTAAATTTGAATTTTTATTATAATTATTTATCAACTTTGTTTAATTCTTATAAAGTATTCGATAAATACTAATGAATTTAAATACTATTGACGTGCTATATCATATCTAAAAAAAACTTCAATAGCAAGGTTCTTCACGATATCCATCACTATTTTGATTTAAAGATTCTTCTAAGTTGATAGTAAATTTAAACTTCTTTCCGTCTTTTCTAGTATAAACAATGTAATCCCAATTACCGGAATGTGTAAAAACATATTTACCAATAATTTGACCATTTAATATTTCATTAAAAGCCTCTGAACTATTAGATTGATTATATTTGGCACTGCCATTTATTGGAATTAACCCAATAGAAGTTTTTTGTCCTTTATACTTAACCGAAATCGGTTTCTCATATCTATTATATTCAACTGAAATTTTAAGCTTTGTATTATCATCACAGTTAAAACATCTATAGTTTTTTTGTGAATAAACAATAGTACCTATAAACAGTGTAAAAAGTATACTAATTAATTTTATCATATTTATTGAATTTAAATTTCCTTATTTTTAGACTTTTCGGATAGCTAACGATTCATTTGATCGCTTTAAGTCAAACATATTAGTTTAATTAAATATACAGTTTAATGGATTTGAATTAAAATAATTACCTATCTATATTTTTATTCCAAGTAACTTTATTTGTAATTAAATTTAATAAACCAGATTGCCACCAATGTCCATTATTATAACCCTCTCTGGTAATTAATAAATTGTTATTATCTAATTGATCTGAATTAAACCCGTAAATCTTAATCTGAGAAGTTTTTCGATCAAAAATAAGTGTACCAGTATTGGAACCAGAACTTAAATGATACGAAAAAATTAAATATTTAGAATGTTTAAATAGTACATTACTAATATCATCATCACTCCTCCATCTATATTCATTTTGAGTAGAACTTTCTTTTTTAGCAGAATCATGAATACCTGATACCCAAATACCAACATAGGCATTTGAATTAATTTTTTTTAATGAATTTTCTGTTATTTTAAATTCATTTGAATTAATAAAGCTATCCATTGTAGCAATTTTATTTATAAATACATGATATAGAGTTTTACTTTGGCTTATTCCGTAAAAAAAACAAAGTAATAATATTAAAATAATTGAAACTATTTTTTTCATAGTATATTTTTTTTATTATCTCTAGTATAATACCATTTGGTATGATTACTATTTATTTCTTTTCTAGTAAGAATTTCAATCAATAATTTGTGCCATTTATTAGGTTACTAAACTTTTAACCTACAAAAATTAAGATTAAAGAATGTTAGCATTACTCCATTACAAATTACAAATTGCAAATTGCAATCAATAAGGATACTGCCCAATATAATTTCCTGCAGGAAAATATCTTGCCACTACATAAATAGCTCCCTTTGATGAAACTGCATATCCAATTCCTAATAATTTTGTTTTTAACCAAATCATTTGAGTGTAATGACCTATCATTTTAGTATCATAGGATTTAATTGGACCATATTTATAATCTTTTACTTCATCATACCATGCTTCAGAGGCATTTTTAAGAATAAACTTAAACTCTGAATCGTTATCGTAACAACAAATCATGTATAAATTTTCACCAGATGAATTATTATTACTGTGAATTAGTCCATTGTCATTGATAGCTAAAGTCTTAGCATATAAACTAGCTTCATCAGCCAATTTACTTGACCATTCAAGACTAGTTATACCTAAAGAAGATCTCGCTTTATTATGAATTTTAAGAGCTAAGTCAATATCCACTAAATTTTGAGACATCACAAATAATGGTGTAAATAGAAACACAAAATATAATCTAGAAATAATACTCACCATTAAATGTTTGTTCATTAACTATTAAATTCAAAAAACATAGATAAATTTAAAATAATTTATTTACAATAATATCTCTTATTGTTGATACACGATTTATCATCTAATGCCGCACCTTTAGACCAATATGCACAAGCTTCTGCTTTTTTATTTAATTTAAAAGATTGAAGACCAGCATTGTTTAAAAAAAGACCCTTCGATTCATTTGATTCATATTTACTATTCTTAAGTGCATTTATATAATCATTAAGAGCCAGCTGGTGTTCCCCACGTTCAGCATAAATAACACCCCTATTATTATATGCCATAGCTTCCTTTGGATTATTTTTAATTATTTTGGTATAATTATCGAATGCTTCGTTATTTTGATTTAATTCTGAACAGCAATAAGCCAATTTAAAGGTTAAATCTTCATCGTAACCGTTATTGAAACTCATTAATTTATAGATATCAGCCCTAGCATCATTCCAATTTTTCTTATCAAAATTTATTTCTAATCTTAACCTATATGTAAGAGTGTTATTTGGATCAATTTCAATCGCTGAATTAAAATATTCTAATGCACGATAATTATCATTTTTTGAATTATAACATTGACCTAATAATAGGTTAACAGCATAATCATTACTTTTTTCATTATTTAAAGTTAATAATTTAGAAATAGCAAGATCATAATCACTAGAATAATATAAATCTCTAGCTTCACTTACTTTCAAATTAAAATCATAGTCAGAAAAATCAATTCCTTTAGCCATTAAGATTTGATTTTTTGTTGTAACATAAACATCCATATCCTTATATTGAATAATTTTATATTTTTTATAATGGTCAATATACTGCATGTCTCTTAGTAAAGTATAAGATTCTGCTTTTTGTGTTTTTAAATCAATAGTATAAAAACTGTTTTTTTGTTTAGCTAAAGCATAATTTGAATTATTGTAATAATAAACCAATTCTGCATTTTCTAATATTACATTACCCTTCGAATTTATAATTGATGGAATCTCTTCATCACCATTCATATTATAAACAGTTGTAATTCCTTTGTTAAATTCAACTCCACTAGAATAAATTATAGGTATAACAATTTCTCCTTGTTTGTTTATATATCCTATTTTATCAGCTAGTTTCACTAAAATTAAATCATGATCAATATTATTAGTACTATAGTTAGCAATATTATCATTTAGATTATAACTAATATTACAAATATCATCTTCAGAATAGTCTGGCTCAATCGGTTCACGACCATAATATTGTTGATAAATTGGATTAACTATAATTTCACCTGAATGGTTTATATATCCTACTTGTTCATTTTTTTCAACTTTAATTAAACCGTTATCCAAAAACTCCAATAAGTCATAACTCTCCGTAGTTAAAAAGCTAGATGTTAAAATATTAAATAATCTAAGATTTCCAGTTGTAGATTTACTTGTTGGATTAGCATTGATTCCAAACAAATCTTTTCCACAAAAAACAATATTTTTGTATTTTGGTGTAACTAACACCTTACCTTTTTTATCAACTATTCCATATAATGTTCCGATTTTTGGAACATTAGAACTCACAATTATATAATCACCAGCATTATTAATGGATTCATATACTAATGGAAATACCAATTCACTTTTTGAATTAATAACTCCTTTTTTACCTTTCAATTCAACTTCAAATAATGACTTGTCATCATAGATTAAAGGAGAAATCGAAGAATATTTTAACGACTTAACAACACCAAGTTCACTTACAAAATAGCTTTGTTTATTTGATGTAACTAAATAAGTTGTAGAATCAATTTCGGAGATATCAGAATAAATGACATCTAATAACTCTTCTCCAGTTGAAGAGACAAGACCGTAAGATAAATCATCTTTTATAATTTTCTTAGATACAATAAAACGATTATTTTCTGTTAAAGAAATATCTTCAAAAGCAAAGTCAATGATCTTAATCCCAACATTATTAAAAACCCCAGTTTTTTTTCCCAATTTAGCAATGAAAAAATTACCCGCAGGTTGTATACAATCATAAGTACAAGGAATAATTTTATTACCCAATAAATCTATCACTCCATATTTCTTGTATTTTGAGACAATAAAACAACTTTTATTAACGATATTCATAGTATCATATTCGATTTCTCCTACAAATTGTAAAGTACCGATATTAAATAATTGATATTTTTTACTAACCTTCAAGTAAGGCAAAACGAGCTCTTTATATTCCTTTATCTTTTGGTTGACAATTTCAATTTTACTTGAATTAGGGTGCGCCGCTAGAAAATCTTCATATGCTGATAAGACATCTTTATCTTGAGCATTATTCCAATCTATATCTTCAACTTTTATTTTTGCAGTTGCAATAAATTTACTTTTCGGATAATCTGATATGAATTTTAAATAAAGATCTTTATTGTTTTGAGGATCAATAATTTCCCAGTACTTTGTACTAATAAAATCAATTGCTTCATTTAACATTGAAGAGTTTGGATATTTTTTAACATACTCTTCATATTTTTCAAGAGAATTTGAAGATTTAATTTTATCAAAAGCAACTTTGTACATTAATTCTTCCACTTCTTTGAAATAAATAGAATTAGGCCTTTTTACTAATAAATTCTTCAATAATAATTCGTCATTCAATAATTTAATTTTATCAAATTCTAAACTATCTCTGACAACAATTGCTTTATTTTTATAATTAATTGCTGAATATTTATTAATATAAGTCTCAATAACATCAATAGAGTTTGAGCTAACATATTTATTAAAAATTAACAAATCAATGTTTTGTGTCTCTGTATCTTTATTCAACATACAAAAAGAGATTTCTTTGCATAATTCATCTTTCATTTTTTGATCATAGTATACCAAACCATTGAAAGCCTCTGAAAAATAAACATATGCACTATCTACAGAAATTAAATCCTGTGAAATTTTAAAAAGATACTTACTTCTAATGTATTTTGATTCAGGATTCAAACCCGAATCTTTTTCATACTTTTTAATTTTTTCTAAAACCTTTGTTTTATCAAAATTAATTTTTTCTAACTCTTCATTGGCCAATCTCAACTGTCTGAATTGAGCAAAAACCTGGTTTTGAGAGCTAAAAAAAGTAATTAAAAATACTAAAATTAGTGTAAGCTTATTCATTTTAAATTTAATTTATAAAGTCCATTAAGAAATTAATCAGCATAAACAGCAGCCGTATCTACTACAACCGCCTCATCAATAGGAGCTTCTTTTTCGTAACTATAATCATAGTTCTGATTATTTTCTATTGAGGTATTTTTATCCTGAACTATGGAATTCAAATATACTTGATCAAATTGAAAATTAGTAGGAAGTATTTTAATGAAAATTTCATTTGAATTGTAATTTCCAATCATTACAATGGATTTAGTCCCTCTGAAAATACTGATATACCTTCCCGAGATAAAACCTTTTTTAATCAAAGAGTAATTATTAATTTTTGATTCAAATTCTTTTTGAATGCTTTCTGCGCGTCCATAAGCTTTACCGCTTAAATAAAATTCGTATAAAAATGAAAGTGGTTTTTCTTTGCTTACATAAAACTCGTAGGTATCATCATTCATTAATTTAATATTACCCTCCATAGCAAATGAATATTGTACTTCATTATTTATTTTTTTATTCCTAAATAAATAATTCTCATTTTCATTATATCCAAAAGAATCAGGAGAAAGATTAAGTTTTTTCAAAATTGAATCAAAACCTTCGTCAAAACCAAGATTTTCTGGTTTTTCAAAATTAACAACACTTAATATTCCGTCCAAATTAATATAATCTGTTTCTATCTCTGATTTGATACTTCCTGGAACAATTGGTTTTAATAGAAACATTATAAGATCGGATCCAATATCATTAAATTGAGGATTCACAATATACTTACCTTCTTTATCAATAATTCCATAGGATTCGCCAGATTTCACAATAGCTTTATCACCTATAAAGGGGAATGCTCTCTGAAATTGACCATTAATAATAATTTTACCTTCTTTATTAATATATCCCCAATCATTTGATATTTTAACTGGACATAGATCATTACTTAGAAAAAGTATTGCATCTTCAAATTGTGGATTTATTACATACTTGCCTTGTTGGTCAACCCACCCATGTTTTTTATCTTGAATAATATTATAAAAATTACCATCATTAAATATTCTTTTGTATTGAGGGTTAATAATATATTCACCAGAATTATTTATTATTCCATATTTTCCATCAAGTGATACAGTTGCACTTCCATCAATAAATGGTAATGCATCATCAAATTGATAATTAATAATTATCTTTCCTGTATTATCTATGTAACCCCATTTTCCAGAAGTATTTCGAACAGCACATAAATTTTCAGAAAAATAACCTACTTCTTCAAATTGAGCCGTGATTTTTTGATTCCCTTCTGTATCAACAAAACCCCATTTCTCATTATAATCATCTGAGTTTACAATTGAAAATGCTGCAAGGGAGTTTGAAAAATACCTTACTTTATTTGCTTGCTTTAATGTAAATAAAACTTCTCCTTTAGTGTTAATAGCTTTAGGTGCTGAGTTTTCAGAAACTACCCAAGCAATCTCTTCACTAAAAACAGTCGCATCTTTGTATTCTGGTTTAATAACATATTTACCAGAAGCATCTATAAAACCCCATAAATTTTCATCACCATCAGCTTGAACTAAAGCCAATCCATCTCTAAATACAGTTGCTTGTCTAAATTGTGGTGTAATAACAATTTTTCCTTCTAAATCAAAATATCCATATAAACCATTGTCCAAATAAGGAATAAAATCAATTTTATTTGATTTATTAAAATTACATGAGCCTAAAAATAATACTAAACTCAAAAAAGAAATTATTTTTTTCATAATGATATATTATGGTTTTTAATTAATTTTAAAATAAATGTTATTAATATTTACCGGTTCTATTAAAGGCTAAATTATAGTTAACACCTATCCCAACCTGAACAAACGTATTATCTTTAAAATCAGACAAATAGTCCCCAAAAACAAAGATATCCAGATAATTAGATTTAGAATATTTATCAAGTAGTTTATCAGATCGAAATAAACCTAATTTTAAAGAAACCAAATTGAGGTTTTCAATATTAAATTTAGTTTTTAAAGTTCCATAAGTTACTTCAAGTGACCCTAATATTATTCCTCCTTGAATTACACTAAAATCTTTAAAGGAATTTTCAGCTTTAGTTTTACCTAACTGGATTAAAGAATTAGAAAAAGTTTTATAAACCATTGTAAAACCTAATCTGTTTTTGGGATTAAATAAAAAATGCTTGAAACCTAAATTATAAGATGGGAGTACTTGATTAAAATTGAATTTAGATTCTATCCCATTTAAATTAGTTGAAGTACCTTGCTTGTCTATACTTTGAAAAGTACTTCCTGCATTAAATCCAAAATACAAGTTAGTCCTAGCAAATCCAGTACTAACAGAAAATCGTTTCAAGTAATAATTATACTTATCTAAGTTATTCTTATAAAAAGTTATTGCTAAATATTTTTTTAGTAATTCATCCTTCCTTAAATTACTTCTATTTCTAATTTCAGTTTCAATTTCTAGTTGTAAATTATTAATGTAACTAGTAATTGTCTTTTCATAAAAAGATTTGAATTTATTTAATTTATTTTGTTGTTCTAAAGACAGTTTATCTATTGTCCACATGTAAAGTACACTATTGATTTCTAGATATTCTTGTCTATCAAGAAGGCTATTTAACTCTTTTAGTTTATTATCAAAATCTGCAACCAATATATTTTCAAGCTTATTAAATAAACCTAATGATTCAGAAATTTCATTTGATAAAAAATATTTTTTTTCTTCAGAAATATAATTTGATTTTGCAACAAATTCCATTCCGTTTGACAAATAATAATAATCTCTTTTTAAGTCACTTAAACTAATTAACAAATTTTTTGTGGAATAACTAATGGATTGCAAAGATGAAACACTAGAATTAAATATTTTAACTTTCGAACTTAAGGTATTGTACAAATCGTTATCAAAATCTATTTTCTTGATTACACAATAAACCGAATATTTCTTTGCCGTTTTACAATACACAAAACCCGGATTGTTAATAGCTCCAATAGAACTGATAAAAGTTTCCCTGTTACTATATGAATTATATTCTCCTGATTCACCTGAAACAACATTCCCTGTCTTGGTTAAAGAAAAAACCGTAATGTTTGTGGAAATTTGCTCGATTAATTCTTTCTTAAGAGTAGACTTTTCATCAGAAGTAATTTTTCCTTTCTTAAATTTACTTTTGCTTATATTTTTTGAAACAAAATAATATTCATTACTTGAATACAATTTATCACAATTAATTTGAGCATAATAATTTTGAAAAATAAAAAGAATGGCTAGTATTAAAAGATATTTTTTCATTTATTATTTATCAATTTCTTGATTAAAAATTGCTCTAAAATTTTCTCTGTTAATTCTAATTTTAGATTTAGTACTTTCTTCAATTTTATCTGAATATTCTTTAACAATATCATCAACTGCTAGTTCAATTGTTGTATAATGTTTATACATTCCTGAATTTTTATCTCTAGTAGTCTTTGAACAAATAACTTTAGTTTTATTCAAAGTCTGTTTTGCAACTTGTCTTATTAACCTTTCACTCTCTGAAGTAAAATTTCCTTTCATACCTTCGACAACATTGTCTGAATATCTTTCAGAAACTACTTTAACTTTTTTTTCAATATCCAAAGCTAATTGACCTGAAGCCATATCTTCTGCATCTTGAATAGCCCCAGTGGGATTGTTTGAAACACTAGATCCAAATGCTCTAAAATAATTTTTATTTGTTCTAAATTCAGACCCTTGACAAGGAATGTAAACATCAACTTCTCCCGAAGGTGTTTTAACTCCTCCGCATGAAACAACTGATAAACCAACTAAAAATGCAAACGTAATTTTTTTCATAATAATAATTTGTTATATAATATCTTACAAAAATACACAAATTAATTAAATATAGTAATGTAATTAAATTATAAATGAAATGATTATGATTTAACGAAATTTAATAAAAAAATCAGAACACCATTGCTCATAGGATAGATTCTTACACGGAATTTTATTGAAAATTGTTTTTTTCTTTCTTAAACCGCCCCTGTTGTAGATTGTATATAGAGATACTATAGAATATTTTTTATATATATATCTATTTAAATATTCAAACACAATTAATAATTTCCATTGTGTTTGAATCTCATTCAAATAATCTATATCAGTATTATTAAATTTAAATTTCTTGTTTTTTAAAATTATTAGTTTTGAATCATTAATTACAAAATTTGGTGTGTTTCTCAATATTGACTTAATAAAACTCAATTTCATTTGAAAAGGACCAAAAGAGTAATCATTTCCGTTTGCATCGATAATCAAACTTGATTTAACTAATACAACTTCAAATTTATTTCTAGAAGCTGAATAGGTTACAAACTCAGGGACAACAATACTAAATAGTTCTTTTTTTGATAAATAATTAGGAGATTCAAATTCTGCTATATCTTGCAAAACTGAATTAATTTTAATCAAAGATAATTTATTAAAATCTGAACAATCATCAGTTTGAGCAAATAAATAAAAAGAGGTTAAAATAAAACACGTAATATAAACAATATTTATTTTCATTAATCAATAGTAATTTTTACTTTGATTTCTTTATTCAATAATGAAGTAATTACAAGAGATTTAATTACAAAATCATTTTGATAATCACATGAATTACAATCACATGAATTTAATCTATTGTTATATTCTAGTTCTAATTTAATTATAGCATTTCTATCAAAATCAAATAAATTTGTAATTTGTCTTGCTTCATCATTACTACAATTAAATTCAAAATTATCATTAACCCATTTTGGATTGTTGTTGGGATTCTTTATGTATATATTATTTTTAAAATCATTGTCAAAAAAATGTGATTGTTTTAATAGTTTATTAAGGCTTACGTTAAATTTATTAGTCCCAAAATTAAACATACCAAAATTGCACTTAAATTCTTTATAAAAAGAATCATAACTAAATTGATATGATTTAATATTTTCAGCAATCTTCTTAGTAATATTAATTGAGAAATCATATTTAACAAATTCATTTAACCAATCATACTCATCTAATTTTGCATCAACATAACATTTTATTAAATTATTAATATCAGTTTTATTATTTAATTTTTTGAAATAATAAACAATTGGATCCAAATTTGAATCCGAAAATTCAATTGGAAACTCGTTTATTTCACCATATTCAAGAGCTTTTTTTGTTGACAAAAAATAAGTATCTGTTTTAGATTCAACTTGAACAATCGTATCATTAATTAATTTTACAGGGTATAAAACTTGTTTGAAATCCAAGGGAACAGACCTTAACTCATTTGGATCATTTGATTCTAATTTATAAATAAAACTATATACAAATTCATCACTACTTATATTATAATAATTCAATTTTCCAGATTTTCGTGTTAAAAAAAAGGGTTTTTTATTATTTAAAAATCCATCGAAAAAATCTTTATTTAAATTCAAATTATTTGATTTATTAGAAAATGAATTAGTGTTTTTTTGGACTAATTCACTTTCAGAATAAAATATATCATTCTCTGAATTTGTAGAATATGTTTGTGCATTTATTAAACCGAAAAAAAATAAAAAAAAGATTAATATGTAAGACTTACTCATCATAATAAACAAAATAAAATTATAACTTAATAAAATTCAAATCACTACGATTGTATTTAATATGTATCAAATATCAAATTTAAGATTAATTAATTTATATTTGTAATATTTGCCTTAAATATATAATTTTTAAATTATGAAAGTAACAGTATTAATATTATTTTTATTTAGTAATTTTTTATTTTCTCAAAATAAGATTACACAAAATTACATTGATGAAAATAAATATATAGCAATCGAATGTTCAGAAAAATTTTCAATACCAGTAGAAATAATATTAGGAATAGCTATAATTGAATCTGGTTCTGGACAATCAAAAATCGCAAAAAAACTTAAAAATCACTTTGGAATAGTCGGGAAAAATAAAGTAAATTATAAAACACGTTATAAACAATATTCAAATAAAAACAAATCATATTTAGATTTTTGTAAATTAATTATTTCAAAAAAAATATATTCAAAATTAAAAAAAACAAAAAATTATAAAAAATGGATAATAGGTATAGCTAACTCTAATTATTCTGAAAAACCTAAATTATGGCAAAAAAACTTAAATAGAACTATAACAATATATAACTTACATGAAATTAAAAATAAAGAAAACTATTTGTTGTTCACTAAAAAAATCATTCCTTTCGATTTTGCTGATTCCTATATTTACAATTAATTTATATCCCCAAGATAAATATGATAATGCAATAAAGTCATTAAATTTAAACAAAATTGAAAACATAAATAATACCAATAACATCCATTTCATTTCTAATTTAATTAGATTAAAAAACCATACTTCGAATAAAAATATCAATATAATTCATATTGGTGATTCTCATATACAAGGTGAAATATTCACAAACACAATTAAAGACTATTTCGGAACAAAATTCGGAATAGCAGGTAAAGGATTAATTTTTCCTTACCAAATTGGAAAGACTAATGGGAATACCAATGAATCATTTAAAACAAATAATACGTGGAAATTATCTAAAAACACTTCAAAAAAAGGTCAGTTAGAAACCGGTTTAATGGGTTATGTATTACAATCTAAAGATACATTAATTCATTTGGATTACAGTTTAAAACAAGAGGATTATTCTTTCAACAAAATAACTCTATTTGCTTCTAATTCATTGAATACAATAAAGTTTAGTAGTAATTCAACACAATTAAAAGGATACAAGCTTGATAATAATATTGGGATGGTAACAATAGAAACACCGATTAATAATTTTTCAATCGAATTACAATCTACAAAAGACTCGATCACAAATTTTTACGGAATTTCAATTGAAAATGACAAAAAAACTGGCATTATCTATAATTCAATAGGTGTAAATGGAGCCAAATATTCTGACTTCAATAAATCAAATATTTTTTGGGAACAAATAAAATATATCAACGCTGATTTAATCATATTATCGATGGGAACTAATGAAGCCCAAAATAATAATTTAGATTTTTTTTATAATGATGTATTAGAAGTTGTTTCTAAATTTAAAGATAGCCACCCAAAAGCAGCAATAATTCTTACAACCCCACCAATATCTTATTTTAAAAAAATAAAACTAAATCCAAACGTAATAAAGATAAGCGAATTAATTAAAAAATTGTGTATCGAAAACAATATAAGTTATTGGGACTTATACGAAGTCCAAAATGAAATTGATCCAGTTGTAAAATGGAGAAGCAATAAATTGTTAAGACCGGATTTAATCCATTATTCATCAGAGGGCTATAAACTGCAAGCCAAATTATTTATAAATTCATTCGAAAAATATTGGAACCAATATTCAAATCAAAATTGAAGATAGATTGGCATAATCTGTTCTGAACTTTTAAAAAATGAATATAAAATTAAGAAACACAGAAAGAGTAAAACAAAATAGATCATATTGAATTTCTCTTGACGTTTGATGATATTTTCACAAATACTATCAGGAATAAAATGAAATAGATATCCAATTAGAATCATACCCAAAATAGCCTTATAATTAGTATAAAACACATCCACCCCATCAAGAGTAAAATTATTCATTATCTCATTAATGAATTGTAAAGCCGCATTCAAATCTGTCGCTTTAAAGAAAATCCAACAAAATAATACAAAATGAAATGTCAATAATAGACTAATAAGATTTCCTAATTTAAGGATTGCTTTATTTGAAAATTTAAACAGATCCAAACTAGAATATATTTTATGAATTATCAGACCTAATCCATGAAGGCAACCCCAAATTAAAAAATTCCAACTAGCACCATGCCAAAAGCCTCCCAATACCATCGTAATTAACAAATTAATATTTGTTCTAATAAACCCTTTACTATTTCCCCCTAAAGAAAATATATATAGATAATCTTGAAGCCATCTTGATAATGATATATGCCATCTTTTCCAAAATTCTTTAATAGATAAACTTTGATAGGGCGATAAAAAATTTGGAGGTATTGTTATGCCTAACCATTTAGCTAAACCAATAGCAATATCACTATAACCACTAAAATCACAGTATATAACTATAGCATACCCATAAAGGGCAATTATGCATTCAAATCCATTATGTAAAGCAGGGTTTTCAAATACATAATCAACAAAGTTTAATGTTATATAATCTGATATAATTAATTTTTTTACTAATCCTATCAGTATTAAGAAAAAACCTTTTGAAAAATCTGATTGAGAGACAAAATAGGGTCTCTTCAATTGAGGAATAAAATCTTTTGCCCTAACTATTGGTCCCATTACTAATTTTGGAAAAAAAGAAAGGAATAACATGTAGTTAACAATGCTTTTTTCAGGTTTTATTTCTCCTTCATAAACATCTATGGTGTAACTTAAATTTTCGAAAGTATAAAATGAAATTCCAATTGGTAATATCAAATTTAGTAATTCAAAATTATTGGTTCCGAATGAATTCACTAAATCAATAAAAAAATTAGTGTATTTAAAATAAAAAAGAAGTCCCAGGTTAATAAAAACTGAAAATAACAAAAGTATTTTTTTATAAAGTAAAGATTTTTGTCGGTAGATTAAATTTGATAATCCATAATCGATAAATGCTGAAAACAGAACCAATACAACAAAATAACCGCTTGATTTATAAAAAAAATACAACGAAAATAAACTTAATACTATAGCTCTTAGATGAAAATTATTTCTGACTAAATAATACATACTATAAAATGCAACGAAAAAATACAAAAAGAAACCATTGCTAAATAATAATGGATTCTTTGGATCATAAATCAGTTGATTTAATATAGATTGAAAATCAAAACTTATCATTTATTTAGTTTTGTTTTATTATTAATATTATTATTTTTAATAATTGAATTAAAGATAATTTTTGCAATTGCGTCTGCACCTCTATGGTTAAAATGAATATAATCTTTATTCGCTAGACTAGGCTTTGAGTTAGCCCATTTTACAATTGTTCCCTCCCCTCCCATTGATTTATATAGATTAAAAAAAGGAATTTTGTTATCAAAAGCTAATCTTGATTGTGTTTTAATTAGAGAATCTATCCCAATTGCCGTTTTCCATTCACCTTCATATCTAAATGCTCTGTCTCCAGTTCCAATTATTAATAATTCGGAATTCGGAAGACGTTTTTTAATTTTTTTCAAAACTGGATTCATTAAATCATAATAATAATCAAAATTGTTCAATTTTGGGCTGAATAGTAAATTAACTCCGTATTGAAAAACAATTAAATCATATGATTCAATTCCGTCAATATCATCTAATAAACTATCATTAATTTTTTTCAATTCAACTCCTGTTATACCTCTAAAAGAAAAATTGTCAATTATAATTCCTGATTCTGGTTCTAATGAAACACCGTACAGTGTTGAAGGACTATTTATTATCTTAAATTTTACTGTTTTAGATGGGGAATTATCTATCAAAATTTTGTTAAGATGTTTTGACACATCTATTTTTTTAATTTGATTATTAAATTCAATTTGTAGTGAATCTCCTTTTCCACAATAAAGCCATTTTTGTAAATTTTGTAATGGATTTTTTTTAACCCCATCATGAATTATCAATTCTAGATTGGAAGAATTGTATGAATATCCGGATAAGTATAAATTAACAGGGTTCTTTTTAAAATTATTTGTTTCGTAATCTCCTTTAGTAGAAACAGTACCAGTTAATCTATATTGAGACGAAACAGTCTTAATTGGCAAGAACCCAACACCAATATCAGATTTAAAATAATTATTAAATAATTCTCTTAACTGTTGAGTGACTAAATCACCCTCAATAACACTATCCCCAAACCATGCTATTCTAATTTTTACTTTCTTGTTTTTGGATAATAGATTAATTTTTTTTTGTAATTTATTGAGAGATAATTTGTTGTTAGTCCAAGGATAAATCAGGCTATTACCAACATTATAATCTTCTAAATTATATACAATCTCATTGGGAATTTCTTTGTTAATTGGTTTTACAACCTTGATTACTTTGTGTATTCTTTTAAAGTTGGTTTTGGAAACAATATCAGAAAAAATATCAATTGATTTAAAATTTGGATAATAACAAATGATTTCTTTACTAAAATAGGATAAAGTAAAAAGAATAATAAAAATGGAGTAAACAAAAAACAACACATTAAACCTATAGTTTTTCATAAAAAATCATTACTTTATTAAAAAATTTAACCAAAGATAAAATGTATTTAATTATATATTATTTTTATTACAAAAAGAAGTGCAATGATAAGAAAATAAAACATTTTATCAAATACTCTTAAATAGTTATATTACAATGCTTAATTAATAGTTCAATAAACTATTAATCAACTGTTAGATCAATTAATATTTTTACCTATTGGTTAATAGCATAATAAAACTTAATTCAATTTTCGTATTTTATAAAAAATACATCATTTGGATGTAGAGATTTATATTAAAATCTTATTTCTAGTTGGTAAATATAAATTTGAAGTAAGGATCGTTTTTTTAATTATTACTATTGAGAAACATAAATATGTAAGATATTATATATATATTTGACTGAAATTATTGAAACAGATAAAAACAATCCAAAAAAAAAAAAAAAAAAAAAAAATAAAAAAAATTTAAAATATAATTATAATTTAAAAAAAAAACAGTGGTTTTTTTAAAAAATTTGAAAAAAAAAAAAATTTAAATTTTAAATT
>JACCDV010329653.1_pt1 | contig 30074 bp, 28 predicted proteins | sample 7446131 | NCBI WGS metagenome assembly JACCDV01 (sample SAMN15323448, study PRJNA562643) | freshwater metagenome | isolation source: river surface water | place: USA:Blue River Watershed | collected 2017-08-17 | reverse complement strand
GTAAAACCGGTTCCTTGCTCACCAACAAAGCTAGACTCAGTAGCACCGATCGCCTGAGAATTTCGAATTACCATATCCTCATACTTCATCCCAAATCTTCCTATTTTCGAAAGATTTTTATAAAGATTTCCAAGGAATGACCTTTCATCAACATTATGTAAAAAACCTGCCATTTCTTTTTATTATTCGGTTGGTGGAGCTTCTTCTGCTGGGGTTTCTGCTGGAGCGGCAGGCTCAGCTTCTGCTGGAGCTTCTTCTGCTGGAGCTTCTTCTGCTGGGGTTTCTGCTGCAGGTTCTTCACCTGCTGGAGCTTTTTCTCCCTCCTTTTGTTTCTTCTTTTCTTCTTCCTTCCTTTTTTTCTTGGCTAACTCATTCGCCTTGATATCATCTTCCGTCATACCCAAATGAGATTCTATCAAATAAGCTAGTGAAAAGAAAGGATTTCCTGAATCGTCAGTTAAAGTGTACATGGAATCAATCTGTTCCTTTTTCTTTAACATTGTTTCGATTTCCTGATTTATTCTGAATGGGTTATCAGATACGAAGGTTAGTCCTAGTTGACTCTTAAAAAGGTAATCAGACTCAAGCTCCGGGAAGTCTTTTACCATTTGAATCCAAAGAGGCTTTATGAGGATATCCTGGAATATAGAACGAAGCCTACTAATGAATTTTCCAAATCTTATTTCTTCCTTATCTAAACCTTCAGCTCCATTAGAATAATTTCCTATTGAACCTCCATCTGGACCTTGGAACCTTGAAAATGGTATTTTTGATTCCTGGACAAGCTTATCGAAAAAGTAAGCCAATGGAGCAGGATCATTGAGGTTTGGTCCAGCAGTATTTAATGGCTCGATAGTTGGTGTACCATTTACGCCCGATGGCATCAAATAGTTCTTATAGAATTGTATTTTGGGTCTTCCATCAACAGTTAATTCACCACTTTCGTCATTAAATCTAATATCCTCCTTATAGATGCTCATCAGTTCACCCAAAGTTTGCATCGATTTTTGGGGGGATCTTGATCCAATGGGAACTGTCATTTTCATCCGGAAGGATGCATTCATAACAGACCAAATAACTCTAGTGTATTCGATTATACGAAGAATGTTATAAGGTCGTATTAATCTTTCCGTATAGCTAACCCTTGAAACAGCATTACCTTTAGCATAGGAAATGTAAATAATCTGAGAATCATAAAGCATTCTCTTCCTATTTATGTCTTTGGGATATTGGTACCAGACGCTTAAAAAACTTCCATCGGGCTGTTTTTCAACTGAAGGCATCAATGTAGATGCATCTAGCTCTTTAAAACCGATGATCTTCTTTCCTTTATCATCATAGACAATCTCAAAAGCCAAAAACCCATCTACCAAAAGTTGTTTGAAATATTGCCATCCACTGATATCATCAGTAAAGCCAAACATTTCGTAAATCTTCTTATAGTTCTCATCAATTCTTTCCTTAACCTTTTCTTTTACATCAGTTAAGTTTAAAAAGGCTGGATAAGCAAAAAAGTTGTAGGAATCGTATGTAACAGACTCGTCACAAACAGTATCAAGAATGTATTCTATTTCAGGATTGAGAGCAAATTTTCTAAGATAATCCCGCTTTCCTGCATAATCCTTGTCGAAATAACTTATAAATTGTTTCGTTGTTGTGTCTTGTCTTCCGAGAGAATACAGTAAAGTATCGTCATCAATACTTTGTTTCTTCATAAACTCCGCTTCGACAGCACCAATGGCTTGGGAATTTTTGATTACCATATCCCCATATCTCATCCCAAAATTACTCAAAGACTTTACAGATTCTCTAATTCTTTGAAATACTGGGTTACCACTTTGGTTTTCGTTGAATCCGGCCATTAGTTTTACACTTCAATGTAATTTTTGTACTATAGATCAAGCATTTAATTTCGATCTATAATCATTATATATCTTTGATATTGAAGCTCCCTCTATTTTTGTATCAGTAATATATGGGAGTCGTACCCAATCCTCATATCTAATTTCTTTAGGATCCCTAATAAAATCTTTCCTGAAACCGGTTAAAGAGCTTTGCCAACCTGTACCATTGAGAATTGATCTCAATGAGTTGTAAAAATTAGGAATGGGTATCTGTGCATTATTTTTTTGATTCTCCGAGATGATTCCCTGATATTGATTCCAAACTTTTAGTATTATAGAACCTCTGTATTCTGACGGTATGACATTTAAATCCATCGAGATAAGGATTTCACCATTGGGAGATTTATCGCTCTTTATAAACAAAAAAATAGGATTCCTGTTAATGTAAGGGTGCTGAGGAGAAGGTCTAGTTTTAGTAGCATAATCAGCAATATAAATTTTTCCAGGGATGAATATACCATCGTTTATAATTTTGGCTTTTTCCCCATAAGTTTTGGAAAATAGGAGATTACTATCCGCTGAAAGGGATGTCAAAGAAGGCGAAGAACCCCTTAATTCCTTAATCTGTTCCTCTAGTGGTTTCACTTACTTTTAAAAAGGAAATTTTCATCTATCACACCAAACTTGTAGCCTCTTGCTTCTGCCCATCTTTGTGCAGCTTTGAATTTAGCCTGGTTAGTGATCCAGACTTGCATTTTATGGTTGTAAGATTTCAGTTTTTTGAGAGTTGCATTACCCTCAAGAAGTGGTTTTTTGAAATGAGATTCTGGCTTGACCTCAACTATCCAATCCTGGATTGTATCATCCTCCTTTAACACCTGCATGTAAAAATCTACATGGTATTTGTGTTCTTTTTTATCCAGAGGGTTGTAGTACGGGATTGCTATTGGTTCAGAGCTCCATTTTAAAATTTTCTCATTATGGTCACAATATCTACAAAATCTGAACTCCCAAGAGGATCTACAGATTATGTTGTGTACATCTCCAATGTATTTGTGAGGGTTCTTAGGAACATAAAGGCCAGATTTATAATCCCCATTGGGTTTTATTTTCTTTATATCTGGCATGAAACTTAAACATTATATGTGTTGTCTTCTCCTGTAATGTGAGAAAAGGGGATAGTTTTTGGAGATTTTGGCGGATGTATTTTCTTCCAGCCTTTTGCGAAACCGTTCTTTGCAATTTGTGTGTAATATGCAAATGGATTATTCGATTTTGTTGGATCAAATCTATTCCAATATTTGACCAAATCCTCCATGGCAAAAGCCATACAATCTGCTTTGTCTTCAGGATCCCTATAAGCCATTTTCTTTGAAATCCCTTGAACCATCAAACCAAACATCTCTATAGTTTCGTTTGTTAGCTGTCCTTTTTCTTTCGATGCAAGAATGGCTGCCATTAGGTCCGCATTTTTTACATAAGCTTTTGCCATCTTTTTTCGTTTATTTTAATTTTAGATTAAACCCCGAGGTTAGTTTCGGGGCTATTCCTTTTCCTGTTCGTTTTCGTCATCAAAAGAAATGAGCGTTTCCTCGGAGGATTCTTTTCCGTCCGGGGCAACGCTCATTTTACCATTTAAGTCGTCGACGTCTGGATCTGGTGACTTAGATTGGTCTGCAGAGGTTGGAGCAAAAGCCCAAACTCTACTTAGTATTTTTCTCAGTTTTTTTTTGACTCTTCGCTTTCGTCAAGGTTATATCCCATTTCAGAATTTACCTCAACGTCAGTTTCTGCTTCGGTACCCGCTGCAGGTGCTTCAGCTAATTCCTGGTCAGTCTTCATAACTTCAGGTTTTGCTTTTTCTGCATGGGTTACCTCAACTTCATAGTCTGCCTCGTGGGTTCCACCCGGAGCAACTGCAAGTTGTTGATCCGTTTTTTCTAGATCGGTAGCTTCGTCAAGATTATATCCCATTTCTTTACCAACCTCGTGATGCATTTCCATACCTTTACCGTCTCCTGGTGTTGTAGCAAGATTTGCATCAGTCTTCATTACTTCGGGATTTTTCTCTTTTGCATGAGTAACTTTCAATTCGTAGTCTGCCTCGCTTCTTCCACCTGGAGCCTCTGCCAATTGTTGGTCAGTTTTTTCTATGTCGCCTTCGGAAATTTCAGTTTGTCCTTCAGCAGGGGCAGAAGCCAATTCGTTCTCTTCATTGACATTGTAACCCATTTTATCCACCATGGAATCTTTTACCTTGATTTCATAGCTAGTTTCTTTCTGACTTCCCTCAGGGGCTTCTTCAAGATTAGCATGAGCTTCTTTCTCGATGTCTTTTTTTCCGGCAACATCCTGATTCTTTCCTGTAGGAGCAGCAGAGGTGTTTGCTCTTAAAGTAGCAGCTGGCGATTTATCCTGCATCGTTTTACCTTCTTTTGCTGGAGCAACTGCCATTTCAGATTCTTTAACCTCTTCTTGAGATTGATCATCCTCCTGGTTTTGTTCACCTGCGTCTTGTAAGGCTTCTTCGATATCTACGATTTCATCCATCCTAAAATCACCAGTTCTTCCGTTATCCATAAGAACAGTGTAAGAACCTGAAGTAGAATCTACAGAAATAACTTTTCCAGTGTTACCCGATTCTTTAACTTTAACGTAATCACCAACGGTGAATTTTTCATCCTCACTCAGATTAGAAATTTCTGTACTTTCTGAATCGATCTTCTCGATCTCCTCGTTAACTGCTGACCATTTCTTTCTCAAAGCTGATAATTCTTGCTCAAGCATGAATTTTGCTCTTTGCATTTCTTTAGAATTCTCATAAAGAGGATTCGTTGTCATCAGATTAGAAATCTTATTGATTTCACTTTCTACAATTGAAATGTTTTCTAGGATTTGCTTTCTATCGTTTATCATGATAGACTTAATTCTAGTTTCACCCTCCAGGAATTCAGTAAGACCTTCTGAAATATCATACTTCAGGAATTCCTTTACCATTCCAGAAGCTTGAGTTCCATTCACTTTGAAAAGTGAATTTTCATTCATTGCCTCGTTGATTCTGTTGAGGAATAATGTGTTGTTCCATTTGATCAAGTTAACAGAAGCTCCTTCATAAACTTTGGATTCAAGTCTTTTTGCGAAATCCAATTCTACGATCTTTCCAAAATTTTGGTAGATAGTGATCAAATCTGAAACTGCTTTTGCTTCGTTGATTCCAAAAGAACCAGAGATTTCAAGAGAAACTTGTTTTGCAAGCTGATTAAGATCAGCAAATTGCATTTTGTTTCCGTTATTGTAGATCGATACCACTTCATTTTCTTCTACAAGCTTGTAAGAATGATTACCAACATAGAAACCAATACCATTCTCGTTTACTCTTACCATCGGAGAATAGAAAGCTTCTAATAAGTTTTTGAATTCAATCGGAAGATTTGCAAATTCTTTTCCAGAAATTTTAGAGATACCCTCTGAATTTCCTTCAAAAATGTTTTTACCGATAGAGAAGATAGTTTTTCCACCTGCAACGTGAACTGGTGAAAATACTCTTCTAACTGACGAGTTCCCGTTATTAACAGGGATTGCAAGTTTAGATTCTGAGCTTTCCATTAATGCGAGAGAGTTCACCAAGTTCTTAACAGTAGGATTAAATGACCAACGTGCAAGATCTTTGGAAAGCAAAGCAACCGATTTATTCTCTGAAACAAGCCATTTGTTCAAAGATTCGGTAACAGGAGAGTAAAAGTCCGAACCTGCAGACTTTTCAATTGAGTAAAGTGCTTTAGAAACCTCTATTTCTGGTTTAAGAGATGCTATCTTGTTTGCGATTGACTCAACCAAAGATTTAACTTTGTTATCCCAAGCAAAATTCTGAAACTCTGCTACGAATGACTCAGCAACTAAGTATTCAGGAATATTATTGTTTTTAAGTAGATGTGTGTATTTCTCACAAAGGATTTTTACATTTGGATGCTCGTATATCCCGGTTCCTTTGATATTGAGGATAGATTCAAATACTCCAAGATTGTTTACAGCTTGCGATTCAACAAACGCTTTTGCTGAAGAATCTTTTTCAGCAAGAGTTTTAAGACTTTCCGAAATAGATTCTACGTTAACAGAAGACTCCTCTTTTTTTCCATCAACATAAGAACCGGAATTTTTAGAAGACGTCTTTCCAACACCAGACCAGGATTCCATCAATCTCTGAGCTGCATTCTTCGATCTTTCGAGTTCTTGCTTTCTAATCATTTCTAAGGGATTGATTGAGTTTTCCCCCTCGCTTTCTTTAACTACCTGATTGACTGATTCAAGCACAATTGACTCGTTCAAAACTTCGCCGCTTTGAATTTTATTAATGTGAGATTCGCAAACAGATTTCACTTCGGGATTAGTGGTGTTATCCCTTAGAGTTTTCAATTGATTTAGTAAATCCATTCTACTTATGTTTTTTTGCTTTCTATATATCACACTGATGATATCGAAACTTTTCATTTATATATTCCAACATCAAAGTGAATTTTGTGAACTATCTAGCTATTAAAATTTCCAGCTTTACGTCAAAATCTAAATGAGGGTTTGTGAAAACTATTCCTCCGTCTCTATAGGGCAAATAATCTTCACTTAAATTCCATCCAGTCATTTCTGAATCTGTTGTTCCTAATTTACTTCCAGTAAGAATCATAAGTTCTCCAATGTTGAAAGTATCCCCCCTAAATGTCCAAGTTATGTACTTTTGTACTTGGGGGGTTCCGTTCGTTGGTGTAGGAACACCAGGAATAATTGGAACTTGTGATCCATATAGTATTGGATTGACAGGAGCTGGATACTTAACCTTAACTGCTACCCACCTAACGAATCCGTTTACATCCCCAATATCAGTTTGGCTAATCTTAACGCTCCTTCCAGCTTTGAGTGTGACTTTAAGTCTAGAAAAGGAATCAACCTGACTTACCATGTCACTAAAATCTATAAAGTTAGTAATATTGTAATCTTCCTCGAGAACGAATTTATCTTTTTTGAAAATAAATCCCGTTGCTGGTACAGGTGGACAAATTATAGGTCTAGTTGCCATTAGCTCGCTGTTAATATTGTAAGTTGGATAGGATATTCAGTAGGATTCGAAAAAACGAATCCACCTGTTGCTGCACCAGTGTAGCCAACCTGATCATCTATCTCTGGCAAAGTTTGCCATCCCTTCCACGAAGCATCTGGTTTAACCTGCCCCGTCAACATCATCATTTCAGACATAATGTATCTTCTTCCGCTGTTGTAGTGCCAATAAAGTAATCTTTGATCCTTTTCAGCATCCGCGTAGTAATCTGCTTTAGCCAATAACAAACTTACTTCACCAAGAGTGGTATCAAATTCTCCAGGATCAAGATTGATTGAGGTATCTGGGGAAATTACAAATGTTTGTCTTTGATATGAAGAAAAAGATTGTAAAGGATGGAAAAATTCAGCAAGATCAAGCTTCTCATCAACGTTAGCCTGATAAGTTACATTGAGAGATGTCTGAAACAATCTTACCTCGTGAGGATCATTAAAATTGGAAAAAGTTAAATTAACTCTCCGAAGGGATCCTTCGTTATTTGCAATTAAAGTGTATTGAGTGCTGAATGGTCCGGTTTGTCCGGTTCTCAAAGCAGGATTACTGTCTCCATACCCGAATGGAACCCCTCCGGTAGCAGATTCGCTGGATCCGCCTCCATAAATTTCTAGTGAATCTCCTATGTTTGCACTCATGTATTTTACAATCTTGTTGGGTTAATATCAGGATTATCTGACATCGGTATTTTGTTTGGCAAAGGTCTATTTGAATTTACATTCACCATCTCTATGTTATTTGATATGATTCCAGATTTAATTTCAGGAGACGGTGAAACTGCTTCGTGCTCCTCTTCTGCTACTTCATTTAACATTTGATCGTCTTCAGAAAACCTTAGTGGCTCACTAATATCTTGAGGTTCTTCGTCTGTGGGTTTGCCCCCGTCCAGAATTTTTTCAACCTCCTCTTGCTTTTCAATCTCAGCTATTTCCTCCGATTCAGGCCTGATGTAATCAACTAAGGATTTTATAAATCCTAGAGCAACTATTGGAAGAATAGCTCCAGAAACGATTGAAAGTATTCTTTTCTGAAAAATTTCCTCCTCCTCAATCAATCCAAATAATTCAGACCAAGCTTTATAGTCTTCCAGGTTAACAAAAGCATAATAGGTATTTCCCATTGCCTGCATAGCAGTTAAGAGAAAGAATAAAATCCATACAAGTGTCTTGTTCATTTTATTCAATGCAATCAATGAAGCAAGAGAAGCTGCTGCACCTACCTCGAATGCAATTGCAAGCGAAACCGCAAGCCATGTCGGGTTAGATAGCTTGAAAAAATCGATCACGTGGATAGTGGATATCACTGAAACCATAAGGTACAGTGAGACGAAAGTCCCGATTATAAAACGGCTAACTAATTTATCCTTACTTTTCACTATTCTCTATTCTACTTTTAATTTCTGAAAGAGATGTTTTCTTCTTGTCAAAATCATCCTCATAGATCAAGAACTCAAACATCACTTGTCTCATCTCTTTTCTGAGTTCAACCTTAGAAACAACACTCGAAGAATCTATCTTCGCTGATAACTCCTTGTTTTCTTTCTCAATTCTATCGATGTCCCGATTTACCCCGCATTGTCTCAAAAAAACAATTACTAAGAATCCCAAAACGATAAATTGGAAGTTGTCTTTAATTTTCTGTACCATTTTATAAAAATTAAGTTTTTCTATATATCTAATCTAAAACCATATACACAAAAAAAGCGCCCGAAGGCGCTTTTTGACTTGTATAATTGTGGGCTTATGCAAGTTCAATTCCTTGCTGGGCAGCAGCTAATTCTCTTTCGAGATCTTGAATTTCTCTAGCATCATTCTTAGCAGACTCTAAAGCTTGCTCAAAAGGCTTAAGTAATTCGATGAATTCTTTTGCTTCTTTCAATCCCTTTCCAGACTGCTTAGAAATGAAGTAGTGACTAGCCTCTAATGGGAGTGCTTGAAGGTAAAGAATGTTATTCTTAATTCCGTCACTCTTGAGCTGATCGATTACCTTACAGATTTCAATTACACCCAAAGCTTCTTTTTCTCTCCATTGAGCTTCCTCTTCCATGAATCTGGTATAACTATCAATTTGAGATTGGCTCTCGAATTGAACAGCGTAAACTTTGGTTGAAAGCTTTCTTTTAGCTGTGTTTAAGTTTTCTTCTGCAGCCGCAATTCGATCTTGGTTCAATCTTGAGAGAACATCTTCTCCTAATGCGTTAGCTAATTCATCAGCGTTAATTTCTACTGATTTTTCCGATTTGTTCTTTTTAGCCATTTGTGGTTCTTTTTTCTTTTTACTTAAATTACTAATAATGTTTCACTCAAAAAACATCAAATATGTCAAATTCCTCTCTATTGTGTTCAAGATAGACTTTAAGTCTTTCCCTAAGATCTTTGACCGGATAAATTCTAGGTTTTTCTTGAGGCCCTATGTGGCAAAGAAAACCTCCATGTGTTTCAAGTCCAGTTTCTTCTTCAATAATCAACCTATAAAGACTAATTTGTATGGAATATTCGTTATGTGAGTTTTCATACAGATCAGAAAATGGATGTAAAAGTTTTTTGAATCTCCCCTTAGAATGCTTATCGTCTTTGAATTCCTTGTTAGTTTTCCAATCTCCAATAAGAAAAAGAAGCTTATTCTGCTTTTTGTCCCACATTAAAAAAGGCTGATCTACGGTTCCAGCCAATCTCCATTTTTTTGAAAAGACTTTCAACTCAGGCTGAAGAGGAACTAGATCCTGAAATCTTTCCCTATGAATATCAAGGAATTTATTAACTCTCTCCCTCACTTCATCTTCTTCTGGAAGATCTGGGTTTTGACCTGACCAGAAATCCTCTATCCACTTATGAACCTTGGTTCCCAAATCATTGGCCACATCAGCTTTTTGTTTCCAGTCGTCTTTGATTAAAGATACATCAACTCCAAGCTCTCTCGCCTTTCTATCAGCCCAATAATCCCGATCAAAGGGGACCTTAAAAATTTTAAGAAAAGTTGTTACCGAGTCGTACTTAATACCCTCGAAGTGGTATGTGTGAGCTGATTCGTTGAAAATGAAACTCGGGTCTTTGAAAATGTCCAGCTTATTTTGATATTCCTTCTTCTTCTTTTCTAAATCAATCAAAACCCTAAATAATTTATAATGGTTGTCCAATAAGTGATAATTGAAACAGCTAAAGCTATCTCAAGAAAAAAACGAAATAACCAAATCCAAGATAATTCACGGAAGAAAAAGTAATAAACAACCAAGTAAGAATCCTCGTTTGTTCCTTCAATCGGTTGTAAAGAAGGTGTCAAAACCTCTTGTAGATTAAGTGTGGTCAAATAGTCATTAACTCCTTTTATCTCCTCAAAAACGAAAGCTGGTCTAGCATCTCTTGGGAAATCTCTTGACATAGTTACTTCTGGAGGTAAGTTGACCACTGTGTAAATCCTTCCTATCCAATCATGCCTTAATCTAAGTTTGATCCAGAGAGGAGAATTTAATCTTTCTTTTTTAATCAGTGACCTATAGTCCGAGTAGATCTTCAGTTCTTTAAGAACACTTAAAAAATTCAAGAAGGCAAAGATTCTAAATACTATCATTTGTCAAAATTTGATTTAACGAGAGCATCCTCCATTTTTTTTCTGATTTTGGTTCTTGCTCTTCTAATGCGGGTTGCAATAGATCTCTTCTTGATCCCATACTTATCCGCAATGTCTTTATATTTCATACCGTTTATCTCGCGATCAATCATGATCTCTCGATATAGAGGGGGTAAATCTTTAATCTCGTCAATGACTTGCTCGTAGACATCGTCAATATCTGAACCTCCGTTTAGAAATTCCCACAACGGATCTCCTTCAATATCATAGGAAGGATTTTTTTCTTCATTCTTTGCAGAAGTGAATTCCATTTCTTCTGCACTTTGCGAGACATATCTTTTCCTACTTTTTAGAAGAAGTAAAGATTCGTTTCGTGCAATGTTGTAACACCAGGTAGAGAAGTTTCCTCTGTCGCTATCATATTGATCTATCTTCAAATAAACCTTTGACATCGCATTAGAAAAAGCATCCTCCGCCAATTCGAAATCCTTAAGTATTGTGTAACAGTGATTAAGAACTCCCGGTCTTACCCTTTCGTATAAAGGATTGAATTCCCTTTCATTCCTTGTTTTAATGAAGTTCTCCGCCAGAACTTGTATGTTTTTTTCTTTTGCCATTGATTCCCTTAATTCCCTTTTGTTTTCCTAATTTTTTCCAATTCTAACTATCTCTATCCCTGCCCTGAATAGAAACTCCAGTGATTCAACCTTTCTATACAAATCCCGAAAAACCAATCTCTTGATTCCGCTTTGTATAATAAGTTTCGAACACTCAAAGCACGGTGAAACAGTTACATATAAAGTTGATCCATCCGAACTTTGGGTGCTTTTAGCTAATTTTGTAATAGCATTTGCTTCAGCGTGAAGAACATACGAAAGAGTAGTATTCGTTCCGTCTTCGCAGTCATTAGAAAAACCAGTAGGTGAACCATTGTAGCCGTCAGATATAATTGATTTATCCCGTACTATAAGACTTCCCACCTTCATTCTGTTACACCGAGAATTTGTTGCCCACACATCAGCCATCCTTAGATAGACGTGATCCATTTTCCTATCCTTCAAGGTGTAAAAAGTTTCGTCTATTTTTTCGAAAGAATTATTTGACACGAAAACCGTATCAAATTTGGGACTTGCAACCCAAAATTCCTCCAATACTTCACCGCTACCAAAAAAGGTAACAGGATCTGTGCTTTTTCTCTGATTTAATTCCATAGGGTATAATTTGCAAACTGCGAAAACAAATGTACTATTTCCTTTCGTTCAGAAAAAATCAAATTATTAACATTTTCAAAAATTATTGGAATTAGGTCTGAATGGGAAATCAGAAGAAACCGTAAGAGGGGATTTTAAAGCACCGTATATTGAAGCAAGCAAAGTTTTTATATCGGATAAATCTTTAGGATTTATACCCGGCTGTTGATTCATCTGAGAAGTCATTTGCTCCTTCTTTTGGTTAGCACTAGCAATCTGCCCACCCAAATCTTTCACTTGGGTTGTCAATTGGGTTTTAAGTTCCTCCGAACTTTTCTTTGGTGTTTCCTCGGTTTTAGTTGGAGTTGCAGAAGGCTTGGTCTCCGAGGATTTTTCTTTTAATGTAGTAGTCTCCTTAACAAGGGCATTCTTTGAAGAGGGAATATTAGCCTCAATAGCTTTCTTTTTGTCTTCTGGTAATCCACTGAGAAGCTTTTGTCTCATTGCTTCTAAAGAAGAAGCAGTTGACAGGTTTGAAGCAGTTTTTTCAGCCAAGGAGGCAGTAGGTTTTGCAGGCTCGACCTGTGCTGGTGCCGGGACTGGTGCAGTGGAGATATCGGTTTTCTCGGTTAAAGAAGGCATTGAGGTTTCAACAGAAGCCTCTTTTTTGGCATCCTCTTTTAAAGCTGCTACTTCCTTTTGTCTTTCCTCGAAAGCTTTCTTTGAAGCTTCCATCATCTTTTGCTCCCTAACAAAATCTTTATACACAGAATACTCATCTAAAATGAGATCAGGATCAGATTTGATTTCACTGAGCTCATCTTTGCTATACTCACTATTTAACCAGGAAACAAATTTGTCAACAGGTTGTGCATCGAAACCCTTATCTACACCTTCTGCTCCATAGATGGTTTTCATAGCATCCTGGACCTTTTGTAAAAGATCAGAGTCTTTCGATACCTTAGCATTAAGTAGAGCATTTTCCGCATCTTCATAAGCATCGTTGTCCATGATGCTACTTTTTGCACTTAACTGAACAAGTTCCGGTCCCTTCTCACCAACAACGGCAATTCCATTTTTTTCTACGGTTCCACCCTCGGCAAGTCCGGGTATTTTTGAACTAGAGGTTTTAACTAAATTTTTGATAGTGTTACCTCCAAGCAAAGATTTAAAATCCGGAGAATTTCCAGCTTTAACCTGTGCTATTTGATTAGGAACATTTGATAAAAAATCTGAAACCGATCCTGTAAAGGATTGAGTTATTTTCTCAGATAGCGAAGAAATCAATTTATTATTCTGCTCAGCAAAAGTTTTGGAAAACGATTCAGTAAAATTCTTGAATGTTTGCTCTCCAGGAGAAGTGGTATTTGATTCCTTTATACTAGTAGATAGATCCTTTAAACCTTTAGAAGTTTCAGCATTGTTTTTATTTTGCTCTTTTAATTCCTGGAAAAGAATATCCATGTTGCTGGAAAGACTAGAGATCTCTTTAAGAAGTTTACCAGTATCATTTGCCATTATTAAACAGGGTGATTTTCAAATTATATATCCGGAACTATCGAGATCACTTACTAAAGCTAAACACCTCAACCTGTCCACTTTCCGCAAGGCGTTTTTTGTTTTCTTTTTCTATAGAGTCATTCAACTTATCTATCCAAATTTGATATTCGTAGAAGGGTAGACTCTCCAGCCATTGAGGATCAATCTCGTGTTCATTCCATAAGCGGAATTTCAAATCAAAATAATTCTCTAAAGATATCTGAAATAACGAAAAGGGATCTGAACCCTCCGGGAAAGTAAATTGGAGCGGTGACCTCCCCTGCACCGCATGTATCACACTCTACACGTGATTGTAATTTAGTACCAACCTTGATCTTTTCAGCAAGTTCGAAATAAGCTGAAAATTCCTCCTTGGTCCATTCTTGAGATGATGTTATCATCGCTTCTTTAATTTTAAAATCATCCAAACCTTTCCAATTATCAAAATAGAAAGGAGCGATCTTAATAAAGCTTTGATCTAATTCTTCTCCTTTTTTTACAGAATTACGAACAAAATCTGAAATAGCCTTAGTAACGCCAATAGAAGGAACCGTCATTTTTATAGTTTTACCTATTCTTCTGATCGGGAAAACAAATTTTCTCTCTTCGAAAGAGTAAAATTTCATGAGATTTTCATCTAGATCGTAGTTACTCAATACTCCGGTTCTAAGCTCAATGGCATCCATACCTTTACAATCTTTGGTTGAGCATCTGCCTGATCCGTCTAAAATAATCCGATTTTCCCCCTTAATAAAGGTTAAATCTCTTATAGCCATAATAACAAAGAACCTATCCTCCTGCTTTAAATCCCTGTATGAAACAACACTATCTGAATCACCAAACTTAATTATACAGCAGGAATCAAGTACCATATTCAATTTCTGATCAATGTCAAGCATATCATCCTCATCGATCATTGAAAACTGCCTAATTTCCTTAACTTCAGCTGATCTAATAGCAATCCTTGAATTTTCAGGATAAAAGAGACCCTTCGAAGGAAGCATACCCAAAGGTAAATTCTTCCATCCCAAAGCTAAAGGAGATTTTTCAATAAACTCCCTAGTATTACTTTCTTGTGAAGTTGTAGGGTTTGGTTCCTGGGGTTTCTCAGTGACTACGGTTGTTGTTCCGGAAGGAATTGTAGAGGAATCTATTGCCTGCGATTCAGATTTTTCCTGGTACACATTTACACCAGAGATCAATTCACTTTCAACTGGTTCTAAATTTAGGTCACTGGGGTCGTCGTATTTGACACCACCTCTTAACTCTTTTTGCTTTAAGATTTCTTCTGGAGATAAATTCAAGTCTGGCATATTACTTTTTTCTTTATATACCGGAGGGTACACAAATTCAAAAAATTATAGAAAAAACTTGAACTAAAGTTCCGGCTGGCGATTTATAGGAATAAATCCCTCCAGTAATCAGACTTCCAGGTAGTATCGATTGTGTAAAGAGCATCACCGGTGTCATAGCTCAGATCCATAGGATTAATTGCTTCTACTAAGAAGCAATTGTTCAAAGTAATTCTTCTAAAAACATCACCTTGTTTATTGAATACCGAAACTACCATTGAACCAACATAATCTCTTTTAAGTCCCATCGCTCCTGTGACTGGGTTATAGATCAAATCAGACCACTGTCTTAGAATTTTATAGATCTCCATTGAGTTAGCTTCATTAAGGTTTACTTCGAAGCTCATAGTAAATTGCACGTCAGAAGTTGAAGGCTCACCGCCAGCATACCTTCTTTCTGCGAATTTGTAATATTGGGTTACAGCATCCGATGGTTGGATGTCTACCTGAAGTGCGCTAATGTTTTTTACCTGCTGGGTTAAAATACTTTCACCATTAAATGTTGTGTTAGCTAAAGTAACAGAAGCTGGCGGAGTAATTAAAACCTCGAACTGGTTTAAGAAAACCGGTTCGTAGTTGTTTCTTGCTGCTTTTGAATTATTGAAATGAGGTAAACCTGCCATTTATTTCTTGTTATTTTATAAAAATAAATCCTCCCAATAATCAACCGCCCAAGTCATGTTGATTTCATATAGGGTAGTTCCATTAGTATATTCAAGCTCCATCGGATCAATAGCTTTTAATGGGAAGCAATCTCTTAAGGTTATCCTTCTGAAGACATCGCCATTTTTATTGAAAACGGAAACTACGATAGTTCCTACATAATCTGCTTTGATGCCTTGCGCTCCTGTTAGTGGGTTATAGATCAAATCTGTCCACTGACGTAAAGTTTTGAAAACATACATAGAGTTAGCATCATCCAGGTTAACAGTGAACTTGACTGCTACATCTATAGTTGTAGTGTCTGGTTTTCCGCCTGCGTAGTTTCTCTTTGCAAACTTATATTTTTGAGCAACGAAACTTGGGTTCTTGTCTACATCCAATCCACCGATAGAAACTACGTGTTCTAAAAGAATAGGTCCTCCAGCAACTGGTGCGGGAGGAATGATGTTTACCTCAAATTGATTGAGGTAAACCGGCTCAAACCTATTAATTGCACTGAGTGAATTTTGATAATGTGGTAAACCAGCCATTTATTCCAAGATCTTTTTTTTATTTATCTTCAATTTGATTTTCCATTCAATTAAGCGAATTGGATAAATCCTCCAGCTGCAATACCACCAGTTCTAGTTACAGTGACTCTGTTGATGAATTTCTGTATTCCTCTTGCAGGTTCGATAATTACATCGATAATGCCGATGTTTTGATCGATGATTGAAGGAGGATTGTTTGAAGAATCCATAATTACTTGGTAAGCATAGATACCTCCTCCGGCTCTAACACCATCTAGGTAATTATCAACTAAAGTTTTAATTTCAAGTCTGATCGAATCTTCGTTGAAGTCAAATAAGTAGTTTGACATGATCTCCTCAACGTCATTCTCAACACTAATAAGAAGATCCCTCACATGGACCAAGTTGAAAGCTGAATTAACCGTTTGGTAAGCAGTTTGGTTTCCGAAGATTACCACTCCTAGGTTTCTTCTCTTAATGATCGGGTTAAGTCCGACCGGCTCTAACCATCCTCTGTCTTGATCAGTGAAATCATATTCAACACCAACTACGTTTTGTCCAGAGATAATACCTCTTTTTTGACCTGCGATGATGCTGTAAGGTTCACCGTTTGCAAATTTTCTCACGAAGTTGTTTGAAACATAAGCTGCTGGTGGAACGTTCACGTTTTTATTATTTTCCCTAATTGTAATGTAAGGAGTATAGTAAGCTGCAAATTTAGATCCTTGATCCTCAGTCGGAAGACTGAATGTGTATGAAGGATTCAATGAAAGGTTACCACCCTCTGAGATGTACTGAGCCTTAAGGGATGGATAAGGATTTGTTTGAGTAGGTGCATCAGTAAATCTAGGATCTGTTGATGCTCTGAACTGTGCCATCGAAGGAGCGTTTATCAAAGCAAGAGCTTTTTGTCTCATCATTGCAAGTTTACTCAATTGATACTTAGAATTCGGCAAGATTTGACCGCTGAAAGTATCAACAATGTATCTAAATGATATTACGTCCTTAGCAGCAAGGGTAGCTGCAATATTCGTATTGTACATAACATCCAGTATTTCAGAAACCCTAGCATCAGTACCGTTTGGTCTATGTGAGTCCTTCATGGTGAATCCTTGAAGGTAAGTAAAATCAAACGATCTAGTAAACTGAGGGATAGACTGGAATTTTTGTACCTGGATTGGATTTCCAGCATAGTAAAGTATAGGTCTAGCTGTAGTTACTCTTACCACATTCTGAGTAGCGGTTTGTGCCACCGCAGTAACTCTGGTTAATCTTCTTTGTCTGTTTTGTCCAACAGTTTCACAGATATCTAAATCCGTGGATACAAGCAAATCGCCAACTGATATAGGAGAGCTTGGAGTGGATGATATTGTAAAGTTGGTTGGGTCTATTTGTGTAACAACATCAACAAATTGATTAATTGATCCAACAGAGGAAACTATATCAGTTTTTCCAGCAGCTACAGTAACACCTATATTGTCAGAGGCATAAACAGATCCAAAAGCAGGATAATCGGTACATTGTGCAGGGCTTAATCTTTCAACTCCAGAAAAAGTTCTAGCGTATGTAACATTAAATTGGTCCCTATCAACAGTATTCTCGTAAGTTATGTAGTTTAGTGATGTACCTGTTTGGTTTAACCAAATTTGGTCACCATCGGCTAATTCTTCAAAAAGAACGTCTTGATAGAAATCAGTACTTAATTGTCCAGTCAATACATTGTCAGGTGTTCCTGCTGTAGCTCCCGTTGCAGGATCTACATCAGTAATATCTAGATAATCAGAAGCGGCGATCTGATAATAACCCGAAGTTATGTATCCCGCAGTAGCACCAACTAGGTTAGAATAGGGGAATACACTTACTCCCTGAGCAGCATAAGATGCAGTGTCCAGTGGGTGAGTCCAAGTCAATATAACTTCTCCTCCAGTTTGGATTGCTCCTGAAATTTTCAATTTAACTATATCATTAGATGCGAATTGGTTTATTACGCTACCGGTTAATCCAGTAAGTCCCGTTACTTTACCAATTATGTAAGGAGAGCTTGTAACAGAAGGAGTTCCAAAAGTGGCTAAAGAAAGTTTTTGATCTGCAGTTAGTGATGCTCCGGTGACTCCAGTATTAGTTTTGATATAGTGTAAACCTCCAAAAGTAAGAGAAGCACTGTATGCATCGAAAGCACCAGTTACTACACCAGCTGTTGCACCAGTTGCAGCAGAAAGACTAAACAGTGTACCTGTTTTAATTGATTGTGCTCCAACGCCATTGTCATCAATTTCAGTGCTGTTTTGTGTGTAAAGATAGTCAGCGGTTAAGTTTTGGTCGTAGCTTAAGAAATTCAATCTAGCATCTACGATATCCCTATCTGCAGTTAGTTCATCAATTAAGTGATGTCCTACCAGATCAATTTTAAATGGATTCACACAAATGTTATCCATTGCATCTTCATCAACAGCACAGAAAAGACCTGTCGAAGGAGTGTTGTTGTTTATAAGGGTCTGGATGTATTGGTTGTTTCCGTTTAAGTCAACGAAATCTGGAATCAAACAACCAGTTGTTTGGGTAACAATGTTTACATCAGGTTGAGATAAGAAGTTGTTAATCTGACTTTTAATAAATCCATTTCTTGTGAAATATGCACTCCACTTCGGATCTAAAGAAAGGGTTTCGTAGTCAGTCCAATCTCCCGATACGGAGATTACGTCAATGAAATAATCAGAAATGTAGTCATAGGGGTGCATGAAAGGGGGAACGTTATCTGCTCCATACCAATCAATTGCAAAAACATCATACCCTTGAAGCGGCTGGACAGCATCAGTTGACTTTCTAACAATTACACTCAAAGCTTGTTTACCTAGATTTACTAGGTTGAATAGTCTCCCAGTGTCAACTGTAGATAATGTTGCCAAGAAATAAGATGTGTCTGCGAACCAAAATCTCTCCTTGTTATAGAAGGAAGAATATAGTCTGGAAGTCAAAACACCATTCGATTGCTCAGTGTCAATAGAGTATCCAAAGTAGTTTACAACATCCGCAGTTGGACTATCGATGTCATCATTTAATGCCATCAAGTTTAGTCCAAAGACAGGACCTTGTCCAAGACACGTTAGTATTGATCTGTGGAAGAAGGAACCCTTAGCTTCCAAAGTTTTATCAATGTCTCCGAAGATTGCTATTGCGGTAGTTACATCGGGAAGGTAAACAGGAGCGTTGAATGGTCCCTTATTAGAGAATCCCACTACCAATCTGATCGTTTGTGACGTCAGAATTACGTTTTCCGAAGCATCAAACTCTAACGTATAGACACCGGAGGCTTTGAATTGGGATAAATCAAGTTTGATTTTCTTTGCCATTATTATTCAAGAGATATTTTTGCCTAGTATATATCGAACCAATAGGAAGCATTTTGGGTGCAACCCGGTTTTAAATCTATATATCAGTTCTGTTTATTTTTTTAGAGCAGTTGACTAAAAGAGCTGTAGAAACCACCCTCTTTTGTTCCATCATCTGATCCAGATCCCTCATTTAACTTGGCATCTATTATTTCTCTGTACGAATCAGAAAGGTCGTCATACAATTCACCAACTAAATCATAAAAATCAGACCCTTCGAATATCCCTGAAAGATTTACTATAGTCATGGCAACATCATCGTGTCCTGTTTGACTAGAATAGGTTCCCCGTGAATTTAGACCAAAAGAAAATAGTTCAGGAATTGTCCAACTTTTTTCATTCAAGAGAATTCGGTTCAACCTAACATAGGATCTAAGCATTTCACAATACTTAAGTTTATTCTTTTCGTTATACTTAATTCCAGGCTTCCTTGTTCTAGCAGATTCGGTATGTTTAGTGTGCACGAAAACCTCCATTGGGATGTTGTCATTCAAAGAAAGCTTATCTATAAGCAATTCGCCTTTGAAATTTATTTCCAGCAATACTTTGACGTTCTCAGATACGAAAACCTTCGTTAATAATGTTTCTAATATCCTTTTGAAGTCTTCTACCTCGATCTCATTATCCCTGTATACTCCAACCTGGAGAAGGCCGAAGAAATCTGACTCGTCTTGAAAATCGTCCATTTCCTCAATAACTTTCTTTGGGAGAGGTACAACTTTAAAAATATTCAGAACAGTAAAATCACCTTTACCTCCACCCGCAAGATCTATAGAAATTACAAACCTATTGGTTCGGATTGTAGAATCATCTACGTTAAATTTTGGATGCCATCTAAAATTTTCGTATGGTAATCCCAAATCGTCAAGGGCATCGATTTCTCTCCAGCTATATTCAACCTCATTGGATTTAATTTTCTTAAGTTCGTTGGAACCCAATAATAATGTGGAAGAACTTAAAAACTGATTTCCGTATTCCTGGTTAAACAACTCTTCAGAGCCAAGGTTTGCTATTTCTTGTTTTTTCCAATTTTCATCCCTTCCTGGAACCTGCCACCAGTCGACCCGGATCGGGTTGAACGAGTTTTCACTGGTTACTGCTCCCTGGTAAATCTCATAAAATTTATTCATCCCGTTTGGAGTAGATGTAATAATAATTCTGGAAACCTTAGAAGACGATACAGTCGGATAGGTTGATCTAAAGAATGATTCTATGAAGTTTGGATGAATGTGTGCAAACTCATCCATGTAAAGAAAGTGAATAGTAAAACCAATAGCGGATGTTTTTGTTGTAGTTTTAGCAATCGCTCTACAACCGTTATCAAATTTTAGAGACATCACATTGTTTACAACAATACCTGGTTTTAAAAACCAAGGAAGACCCCGAACAATCGCTTTGATTTTATCCATGAGCTCTTCCGCAGTAGATCCAACGTTTGCTAAAATCATGGCATTTTTATCATGATTAAAAAGCAAATACCAAACTAAAACAATCGCTGAGGTGATCGATTTACCAACTTGTCTAGGTGCTAGAAATATGTTGAACCTATTAGCTTGGTACTCTCTTAAAACAGACTCTTGATAATCCCTGAGCTTTACGTAGAATAAACCGTCATCGGTCATTACCCGACAATATCTAGCAAAATACACAACGTCCTTAGCGCATTTTTGCATTTCTAGGATTTCATCCGAGGTGTATTCGTAAAGTAAATTCGATCTTTTTAGCTCCGGATCCCCGTCATGGAAAGGGTTGTCAACTGATTTATAATCGAGTCCTTCCTCTTCAACTCTAAAAAGTAGTTCATCAATTTTCTTTGTGCTCCAATAATTGGATTCTTGTTCTAATATTTCGGACATAATATGTTAAGTAAAAAGATCGTCATCAACTTCCAAAATGTCATCATCTTGCAAAAGGACGTTGCGAGAAGCATCAATCTCGGCCTTCTTTTTAGCATTCACTACAGCGTTGTTGTTTTCTTCCTCAACTTTAACATCCTCAATTTCGGCTCCAAGAATATCTCTTAACCCTTCCATAAGTCCTTTAGTTCCTCTGACTTTAATTCCAGAGCTAGAATTTTGAACTTGTGAAAAACTTGCCTCGTTTTCGTCTGTGGACTCGAGTTGGAAAGAGCTAGAGTCAGATTTTTTTTCAATTTGCAATTGTATTCTCTTATAGCCTTCCTCCATTTTATCAACATAGTTTTGATAATCTTTAGGCATTTGCATAATTTGAGATTGCAGCTGAGCAAGAACTTCGAACATTCGAGGGTTTGCGTTCCCTAAATCAATTTCTTCCAAAAGTTTGGTTATAGCGTGCTGAGCTGTTTTCAACTGAAGCATCATAGAAGCTAAATTCATAGAATCTATTTTCTTCTTGTACTCAACATAGTCGACCTTTTCTATAAAGTTTTGATCCAAATAAAACTTAACTATAGAATCAAGTAATCCTTTAGCTTCGGATCCGGTAGTTTGTATTGCAGTCCCGAAATCCATAAGCTCGGTTGTTTTCATCCTCGGGAGTTCTTCAGCTTTAATCGAATCAAATTCCAGCTCTTCGTCATTGAGAATTGAATCTAAGCTTTCCTTAATTTTCTCCTGGACAACTCTCTCGGGTTTTGGTTTTCTTCTAGGCATAAAATAAAATATTTGCTTACCTATTCCTTGCGAATTTCGGTAAGATAAGTTTAGGTTTTGCGTTGTCTATAATATAAGCAAGTTGTGCATCTCTGACTACGTTTTGGTTGAGGACAATGGATTGCTTATCAATATCTATCATGCTTTTAAATAATCGAATATTTGTTAGCAATAGAGGTGAAGTGAATATTTTGTAAGAATTATTATCAGTTCCATACAAAGGATCTTGTACATCGGTTACAACATCTTGTGGAGCATCAAAAACATAGGTTTGAGTTAGCGCTCGATAATCCTCGTGTACTTTTACAAGATCAGACGATTGCTGGTTCGGATTGGTTGGGTCGTAAGACATTTTCCAAACGTTAACCCCCATTTGTTTGTATTTGTTTGAAATGTTTACACACATTGCGTACCATTCTCCTTGCTCAGGCACAAATTGTAATCTAGAATCATAAGAAAGATTATTGAGTACGATTTGAATACTTCCTTGCTGTACATAATTATTATTTGCACCATCATTAGATCCAGAATGAACAAGATCAATTCTTAATCCTTTCAAAGTTCCATCGGATTCGAAATAAGTTCCATCTATGAAGTTCCTTGCCTGTGCTTTTTGCATCTTCCAATTTGAAGTGTTGTCGGAGAATGGTAGATTTGGATTTGTGACAGCAAATTGGAAATCGTCCGGAGTGGAAACTACTTTAAATCCACCCGAATGATTCAGGTCCGAGGATATTGCGACGTAGCCTTCCGGGTTTTCTGCAAAACCCATGAAAGGGGTGAGACCGTGCTTGTATGGATAAGTGCTATAAACTATAACAGAAGAGTTCTCAGAAACTTTGGTTATTGGTGCTGGTGAAAATGGTTTTTTGGCTAAGCTATTTTCATTTATGTAATTTTTTAAGCTAAACCAACAAGTGTAAGAAAGTTCACCGTCAGCTTGTAAACTTGGGAGGTTTTTGTATCGCACAGCATTTCGGTATTTATAAGGCTCGAAGATAAACTCAGAGTCGTTAACGAATGCATCTGCCATATCGTAATAGTTATTGAAAACTATGGTCCAGTTGTTGTTTAGATCATATCCAACAATCGGTAGATTTTCGTATATGTAGGATCTAGCAGGATCGTCAGATCTTCTTTGGTTAGACGTTTGGTACTGCTGTGGTTTTGTTATTTTCTGCTCTTCCGCTAGGGTCTCCGCACCAAACAATTCCTGTGTGGTTAAAGCAATTCCATCAAGTTCTTCCTTGTAAGCTGGATCTTTAAAGTAAGTATTAGCCTTCGGACTGTATTTCTTTAACTCGATTTTGTAATAAACCGGAGAATACATGAAATCTCTAAAAAGGTATGTTGAATTAATTTCATAGATTCTGTTAGTTAATGGAAAATATAGGATGTCTCTTTTTCTAGGTTGGGAACCCCTACCAAAAATGCTTTCAAAATAAACCTTATCTATGTGTATCTCAAAAGGCTCTTCAAATTGAATTCCAAAAGGATCGTAATTTGGACGGTTGTCAGGGAATTGGTTCGAAGGAACCATCACTTTAAGACATTTTTCATCCACTACATCAAATAACGTGTATTCCTTAAGGATAACATCCTTTCCTCTTGCTTGTGGTTGTACAGAATAATAATTCGTCTCGAAACCAAAAACCTTATTTACCACAAGACTTAAATCCTTATAAAGATTTATAGCTTTGTTAATAGCATAAGGATTAAAAGTGTAATTACAATTATCAAAAACTACTGGTCTGTTAGATTTTTCATCAGAACAAGAAGGAACGGGTCTAGTAATAACTAGATTGTCAATAATGGAATTAGGTCCACTTGCGCCGGTGGCATAGGTTAAATCTAAATCAAAGTCTAATATTACAACAGAAGGATCAATTGGCTCGTTTGATTCATAAGCTATTGAACCATCCGGGTTTACTACAACTGAGGTAAACCTAAATTCTGGATAAAATGGTTTTGCTGGATCCAGAGGGATTGAAAAAACCTGAGCAGAATTATTCGAGGTATATCCTTGAGAAAAACCGGTCAATGCAGTTCCGACGTTTGACCATAAAGACCATGATTGCCCGTCTACGGAATATCTGAAATCGATAGCGATATCATTAGGAAGTTCGGAATTGGAATCGCCATCAAGTATTATCCCATTATTAACTACCGCTCCAGCAGTTTGTATGATCCAGCCATTAAACGCCTGAACAAATTGGAATGGTGAATCCCATGTTAAAACCCTATAATTCCCTATATAAGTGAAGTTTAACGCACTTTCAAACTGTTGCATTCTCGTAGCATACTGAGATGCATCAAAACACGGTACGTAGTAATAAACTCCATCCGATGCAAGAGCAGTGTGGTACCCATTACAACCCAATTGTTGAGCTCTTGCAAGAGCTGCACCAGTAGTTCCGAAATAATTATCGGTACTTTGCTGGTACACTTTCGTTGTGTTGTCGAGGTCGTCTTGATATCTAAACCTCGGATCTGATAAGTCCCTCTGTTCCCCGTTTCCGTTATAAACCGGGATCCCCTTTTTTGGAAATCTATTTTCTGGGTAAAATTGCATTTGCTACTGGATAATATTTACAACAGTCTCCTGATTGTATCTATATATCCTCAGCGAAAAATATGGTTAGGAAAGTTCTTCCTGCTCTATAGATTTGATAGCTTCAAAAACCATCTGGGGAGAGATTGACGTAGTACATTCAAATCTTCTTTCCGTGTCTTTTAGTCTTGGACACCAATTCCAATCACCTCTATCAAATTTATGAGAAGGATCGTTGAAACATCCGTTGCAAACATTCTTATTTATAATGCGATAATTCTTAGTTGAAAATTCGCATTTAGGATCAGAAAATCCAGAAATCATAATAACTGGTTTTGACAAAGACCAGGCGAGCCAGCTTAACCCAGAGCCAATCCCAATCAAAAATTGAGAGTGATAAATGTCAACCGCTCTTTCTAGAATATCGAAATTTCCGGTTTTGTCAATAACTCCTTGTAAGGAGGTTGCCTGTTTTTGTATCACAACAACTTGATATCCCTGAGAATTTAGATGATCTACAAGTATTTGCCAACCATCTGGATAATGCCAATGTTTTGCATTGGCGGTAGAATCCATAGCTATACATACGTATTTTCCCTCTATAAGTGGAGTAGATTTATAAACCGTTTCAGGTATATTGTGAAAGAGCACATCACCCGGAATGTCGAGTCCCAAAATATCACCAGCCACCTGCTGTAGTGATATTGTTCTCGGATCTCTCCTATGTGTATTTCTGTCAGTTTCTTCGTACCAACCTAAGCCAAACACAGCATTAGTTCCGGGCTCTCTATAACCAGAGTGGTGAAATCTAATTTCGGGATAATATTGACACAATAGTTCACTCCAAAAAGAATCAACATACAAATCACAATCATATTTTCTACGGAACTCCTCAGCAACCGGGACCCAGGCTAAGGTATCCCCGAGTGATGCACTGTCTATAGAAATGCAGACTTTCCCTCTTCGGAGACTTTTCTCAAAATCAAATTCATAAATTAATTCACCATCCTGATAGACTTCTACTATCCAGGGAGTAAACCACTTTCTATACAATGAGGTAAAAAGACCAGGAGAAGTATCGCCACTATAAGCGTAATTACCCGTGTTTTTGTCTTTAAACTTTACAACTGCAGAGGAAGAAGATGAGGGTCCAGTACAATCGAGACGGGGTCCATAATCAAAAGTAAATTTGAATCCGAGCGGATGCTTGAATCTTACAATCTTGGATTTCTCAATTCCTTTATAAACTTCTATTCCCCTGATCTTCATGGTAAGTCTAGCAATCGTTTTATTAAAGACACGTTTCTTGCTTGATCCTCGAACATTCCGTTCGGGGATAAGTAATGTACAAGTGGGTCGTTATCATAATAATCTCCATAAGGTTCAAGTCTCCTCATCAAAATTGGCAATTGCCAGGATAAAGACTCTTTTATGACGATAGGATTTAACTCCCAATTTGAAGTAAATACAAATAGATCAGCACATTTATAGAAGGAGTCCGTGTCATTTCTTTCCCCCCAAATCCTACAATTAGTAGGTAAATTAGCTAAGAGAGGTTCCCAATAATTTTGGAAATTGGGTGCCGTATTCCCAATGAAATGAAATTCTATATTCTCTTGTTCGAGTGTGCGTGCATACTCTATTAATTCTCCCTGATTTTTTCCAGGAGTAAATAACCCAACATTGATGACATGTTTTTTGTTCGGATCTAGACCGATAGAACGCAAAGATTCGTCTCGGTCAGGTCTATTGTGTTTCTCGATTGGATATTCTAAAATATCTACAGGAACAGACAAAACTGAGAATTTGTCTGACATCCACTTATTCACCATCACAAATTTATCCGGGCAGTAAACCTTATCTGTAGGTGAAATATTCGAACTGTGGCAGGTCTCCACTATAAAATAGGGTCTATCTTCCGAATAAATCTTCCTAATTAAGTTATCGTCTATGAAAAATTCAACAAAATCATCAAAGTGAATAACATCGGGACAGATATCATCTATGATACGAAGAAGTTCAGATTTATCAATATCTAAGCAATAAAACCTCCCTCCTATCTTTTCTTTTATTCTGTTTCTTTGTACGACATAAGCTTCGGACGTATTGTTATATTGAACACAATAAACCTCAGCTAGATCATTAAAAATTTCTATCTTTTTGTAAAGATATTGTGGCATCCCACCAGTAGAAAGATGGGGAGCAACAAAAAGAATACGAGGCTTTCCCCCAGTTTTTTCATCCAGGGTTTTTTGTATTGAATTGATAGTCCTAATCAATTCATATTTTGTTTTTCTTAAAGCCTCGATTTCTTTCATTACTCAGCGTTAGTAGTATATTCACCGGTTTGGAAATTCAAATTTCCCTCACCATATTTCTCGATGATAGAATTTGTCATTTCTCTTTCCTTAACATCAAGTTCTTCCGATTTCTGTAAAGAACTAATAAGCTCCATTTCTATCTGGGCTAGATCCTTTTGCAAAAAATGCTTTCTGATATTCAATCTACCCAATATTTCAACATTTCCCAGAATATCGTTCCTGAGTTCATTGATCGAATTGAGTTCCTCTTCCGTTAGTTTAATCTGGTTGTTTTCCATTTTATTTTTTTATTTTTAGCTATTTATTCAGTTTTTATTTCATTACACAATTCCTGGAAAATTTGTCGCTGGTTCAGGGTTGTCAAAAATCCCCAAATGTTTTTTCGCCCTATCGTGTAAGATCCAAACGTATTTACCAGTATCGTGATAAGCGTTTGTAAAAATGAGGAAATACCAATCTGGAAAAGGATTTTTTCTTTCTGGTAAAACCAATCTGCTGGTCATTTCAAACATTTTCTGATAATCACCTAGAGACTCATAAATTTCAGCCAGATAGACTAAATGTTCGTTTCTGAATGGGCAATACCACTCAGATTCAATTAATCTGTCAATTGCTTGTTGTGTATTTCCTATGAATCTATGAGCATTTCCTATCAAAACAATAGAAAAGTAAGCCATCTCGTCCAACCGGTTAGGCTGAGAATGTTCCCAGTAATTAGGGAACCCTCTAGCCACATAGTGTTCTAAATAATAAATAGTTCTTCTTGCATATTCATCGCTGTGAGATTTTCCAAATGGAAAATTTTCATCGGAAAAACAATCACTATAACTCTTACCTATGTAAAAAAGATGATAATCATTTTCTTTAATTTTTCCGCTGCAAACCTGATCGGCTTCAAGTTCCAAAGCATCTTTCAAAAACTTAAAGTTATTCGTCCATGTCATACCATCGTTCGTGATAATATGTCTGAATGATTTTGGAAGATTTACCCACTGGAAAACGTTATCCATAGGAGGTGCAGAACCTCTCAACGCGATGACCTCGTGTTTCAAATCATGTTGAAAATACCAAGGCAACTTTGCGTTCCACATCCAGGTTCTGTAGTAGATACCACCAGGATCTTGCGCAACAACATTGAAACTTTGAATCGAGGTATCGTCGAATACACTCCAATCAAAATCATCATCAACCACCAATTGCTCATCTGCATCCATTCTTAATATCCAATCGCACCCATGATCAGCATTAAGACAAGCCTGCAAAGTGTGGTCCCTGTTGTAACCAAATCCCTTCCACTCAGTCTCATACAGGAAACCTGGAATTCCTTTTTCATCAAAGAAACGTTGAACTATATCCTTAGTCCCATCGGTCGATCCATTAATCTGAACGACCCAGTAGTCAATATACTTATAACATGATTCAAGCATTCTTTCGATTACGTGAGCCTCATTGGCAAACATCGAATTCATGCATATTTTAACTTTTTTGTTGTTCATAGATTACTCGAAAATATAATTCAAAACTTGTTCTTCCTCACCGAATTTGACATCGCTGTGGTCATAAAGTACCCATGCCTCTTGGTGATGAGAAGTCTTAAGCTCATCATTCCAATCCCAATCAAAAAATCCTAAATCACTAATTCTCTGATTTATCTTTTCGTTGTAGATGTCCTTGATTATCCTAGATATCCTATTAATTTCAAAAGAGTTCATATCGACTGTGCTTTTACCATTGTTATATTGAAAATATAAAACTTTCCTGATGTGGATCATCCGGGTTTCAAGAAAGGTTCTAATTATCAACTCAAAGTCATCCGCTATAGGGAGAAAAGTGCTGTGTCCTCCGATTTTCGTGTAAATGTCTTTTTTCCAAGCTCTTACATGGTTTGGCATCGACACATTAAATCTGATGCTAACCGGATTGATTGAAGGACTGTGGTGTCTAAGTACTTTTTTGCCGTCAACTTCAACCCAAGAATGACCGGAATAACCAAAATTGTAAAAGTTAGTTACATCCCCGTAAAAATCCCAATCTGTTCTGTCGTCATATCTTCTAAAGCTTCCGTCTGAATGAAACTCACAGCAGTCACTGTAAACGAACCCCGCGTCAGGAAACTTTTGAGATGCTTTATGAATTGTGGCCAAACATTCATTTGTCAAAGCGTCATCATGATCTAACTCAACAAGCCATCTCCCTTGGGATAATAAACAAGCTCTCTTTTTTACATTACCAACTATTCCTCCTGAGTTTGGTTTTATTCTATGAGGTTTTACCCTGTTATCTTTATTAGCAATGTCAATCAAATATTCCCAAACCTCATCATCTCCTTCAGGAGAGTCGTCAACTACAACCCACTCCCAGTCAGTAAAAGTTTGGTTAGCAACACTTTCATAAGTTCTAAAAATTCTCTTACCTGTTTTATAAGCTGGAGTAAAAATAGAAAATTCAGGAATATATGGGCTACAATAATTTGAAACGACTTTACTTAAAACAGAGTTGGCTATCTCATTATCGCTAGGTTGATTAGAAAAGAAAATAATTTTATGTTGTATATTTTCAGGAAAATCGAATTTAAAAGATTCCCCAATTAGAACCAAGCAATCCGCCACATATTTTTTCATAAGAAAATCCATGTTAAGAGAAAAATCGGATTCAGACAAAGAATGCAAATCTACCCATCCCATTAGATTTTCTTTAGAAGAAAACAAATCCGTTATAAACTCGTATTTACCGACGGATTTTTTCCACCCGAAGATTATAGCTGTGGGTCTTTTGACTACAAGCATTATTTTTCGCTGTTAAAAAAGAAAACCTGAAAAAGCCTTCCGTCTTGCTTGTCACTACCAAAATAATCTAACGAAACGTGAAAAAGATCCCCCTTGTAGATAACCATACGATTGTACACATTCCCGAGTCTGTCTACCATTTCCCATTTTGTGAAATCCTGGCTGTGTAAAACTCCAGGAGCCTGGGAATTTTCGGATTCTGTGTGTTCAGAACTTTTCCATCTATTGACTCCGGTTTCTTTGTGCTTGAAAATTCCAGTCCCTGCACTTATAGGAGCATTCGGAGTGAGATATAGAACTGCTGCCCAATCTGTAGTGTCGTCACTGTGAATCCATGATCTGTCTCTTGCGGTGGTATATTGAAACGATCCTGTTGAATCGTCACCCCAGCTGGTAATCTCTCCTGCGTAAGGTCTGATTATATCAGAAATAGACTTCTTCACATTTTCTGCCAAGAAAGGTCTAGTTCTTTGACCTGGATAATTACCATGTTGAGAAAATTCTTGGGCTAGTGCAAATGCTCTTACCTCATCTGGATTTTTATAGAAATCATCTACAATTATTGTTTGGACTTTCATAGAAGCATTTTACTCATTATACAGAAAATAAGAAAAATGTTTTCAGACTAG
>JACCDV010050758.1_pt1 | contig 30081 bp, 26 predicted proteins | sample 7446131 | NCBI WGS metagenome assembly JACCDV01 (sample SAMN15323448, study PRJNA562643) | freshwater metagenome | isolation source: river surface water | place: USA:Blue River Watershed | collected 2017-08-17 | reverse complement strand
AGTAGCAGCTTCTTCTACTTGCTTAAGCAGAGTTTCATCGACTAGCCCGCGCTCCACTATTTGGGCGTGGGTGACGTTCTCGTCATCGACATCTTTAGTAGTAGGAGTAAGTACGTTAGAAGGCAGCTTCTCATTAGCTTTAAGCCCGTCAGGCACAGAGAAATCTGTGAAATCTCTTTGACCTTGAATATATCGGCTGTATAAAGAAGTCTTAGTAGATGATTTAGCTAAATAACCGCGAACTATCATTTCTATAGGTAGAGCTTTACACTTCTTAACCAGCATCATGTCTGGGCGCGGGCAATCGAGCATATGGTTATTCACTATATCTTTAGTGCTGTCGAACCAGAACTTACTGAGTTGATTAAGCACAGCACCTTTATCTGGTACATCTTGCTTAGTAGTGCGGTTGTGCGCAGATTGTCTACCACTTGTGTGAATCAGCAATTCGCCGAATTCTTGTTCAGGATTTAGATCATAGATATTGCGAACCTTACCTTGTTTAACAGTGATAGCTGTAGTGACGCCATCTTTAGTTAGAGTTAATTTCTCTAAGTCGATTATTCTGCCGTCGCTGAGGGTGATGATTTTAGTGTTATTTATTACTGTAGATGTACTCATATATTCAATATCCTTTATTAAGCTTTTGCTAGGGTAGGGCCGTATCCTAGAGGCTTTGGTTTTCTAGGAGTATGGGGTTTATCATATACTGGTAGCTTTATCTGGTCGGGAGATCGCCCACTTTCTTCGAGTTCTCTGAATTTTCTTCTAGCTGTTGATGTTGCTACTTTCATCTTGTTTTCCCCTAGTTTAAAACCACTTGCCTAGTACCTTTGATAATTTGACCGATTTCGTAGAGCTTGAATTCTGGCATAGAGCTCATAATACTTGTAACGTTATTACGCTCACTTTTATCGACAATAATAATCATACCGATGCCCATATTAAGCACCTTGTACATCTCTTGATCTTCGACTCTACCCAATTCTTGAATAAGTTTAAATATAGGAAGAACTTCCCAAGAGCCAACTTTAATTTCCATATCAACATCTTTAGGTAGCACTCTAGGAATATTATCGATAAAACCACCACCAGTAATGTGCGAGAGACCAGCAATCTGTACGCCAGAATCGATTAGCTTATGAATAGGTTTAGTGTAATTAACGTGAACAGCTAATAGATGATCAGCCAAAGTCTTACTGCTTTCTGTGAGTCCAGCATTAAGTTCTGGGATTATTGATCCAGCGCTTAGTTTAGCGACATCGAATAGTACCTTGCGCGCTAGCGAAAAACCATTAGTATGCAAACCATTAGAAGCGAGCCCGAAAGCAATATCGCCAGGCTTAATATGCTCGCCAGTGATAACTTTAGATTTCTCGACTATGCCAGTAATGCAACCAGCAATATCGTGTTTACCGCTGATATAAGTACCAGGCATCTCAGCAGTCTCGCCGCCCACTAGACTAAGACCTACTTCTGAGCAAGCATCAGCCATACCGCTAACCATCTCAGCTACGTGCTCAGGGTTAAGTTTTTCATTAGCGATGTAATCTAAGAATGTCAGCGGCTTAGCACCAAGCACCACGATGTCGTTGCAAGAATGATTTACTATATCTTGCCCGACGCTGTAGAAACTCTCTACCATCTCAGCGACTATAAGTTTAGTGCCGACCCCATCTATGCTCTGCACTAGTAAAGGATGATCGTAAGCAGCACCAATAGTTTTGATGTCATAAAGTGAAGCGAAGGCACCGATTTTATTCAAGACGGCAGAACTGTGAGTAGCATTGACTTTGGCTTTAATAAGATCGACAGTGCGAGTGCCAGCTTCAATATCAACTCCAGAGTCTGCGTAACTTGTTTTAGACATTAACTTGTCCCTTTAAATAGTTCTCGTAACCGATCTCTTCAAGTCTTGAAGCTTTCTGCTCGACTACGTTTTTCATTTCTGTTTTGTAGTCAAGAATTTTCTTTTGGATCTCGGCGTCGTTAGAGCCGATGATCTGCGCGGCTAGTATGCCAGCGTTCTTAGCGCCGTTGATAGCGACGGTCGCTACTGGTATACCCGGTGGCATTTGCACTGTAGCTAATAGAGCGTCTTGTCCTTGCAGTGGACCAGATGCTATCGGCACGCCGATAACAGGTAGAGCTGATGAAGCCGCAAGTACTCCGGCTAAGTGAGCTGCTACTCCGGCGCCGGCGATAATAACTCGAATACCTCTTCTAGCTGCGTTAGTGGCTAGGTTATGTGCGCGCTCGGGTGCTCTATGTGCCGAGGCGACGGTAATCTCAGATTCGATGCCAAATTCCTTCAGGACTTTAGCTGCCTCGGACATGATCTTTAGATCGCTGTCGGAACCCATGACTATTAAGACTTGTGCCATATCAGAGGCTGATTATAGCATCTGTATCTACAGAATAGCTAGTGATTTGGCGCCGATATCTCGTCTCAAGGTTTTCCCCTCAAAATTTATTTCATCTGCTGCTTTATAAGCCTTTGCCAGAGCTTGATCTAGAGTTTTGCCGGTGGCGGTTACGCCTAGTACTCTACCGCCATTAGTAACAGAACCCTTGGTGCCGGCTTGAAACACTACTATATCTGGATCTGATTCGGCAACATCTATGCCAGTTATAGTTTTACCTTTTTCGTATTTACCCGGGTAGCCAGCACTGGCTAGCACCACTGTCGCTGCAGAGTTATTAGACCACTGAATATTTAAGTCAGCGAGTTTACCATCAACGCAAGCATCGAGAATATCTAATAAATCCGTCTCAAGCAGACGCATATAACTTTGAGTTTCTGGATCACCGAAGCGTGCGTTATATTCTAGAACTTTAATACCTTTAGAGCTGAGCATTAGCCCAGGATATAGTAGCCCCTTAAATTCTCTGCCGGATTTTTTCATTGCTATGAGTGTCGGTTCTAGAATTTCTTTTTCTATCTTGGCGATCAGCTCAGCATTCACCCAAGGCAAAGGCGCTATAGTGCCCATGCCACCAGTGTTTGGACCGGTGTCACCCTCGCCGATAGTTTTGTGATCTTGAGAGCTCGGAAATATACGCGCAGTCTTGCCATCACAGAACGCATGAATAGAAATCTCTGGTCCGTCGAGGAACTCTTCTATAACGATCTCATCGCCAGCAGCGCCGAGGGTTTTATCTATAGCGATGTCGCGCATAGCTTGTTTAGCTTCTTCTATAGTCGCGCAAACTATCGCACCCTTACCAAGAGCGAGTCCGCTAGCTTTAACTACTATAGGTGCGCCTTGTGCGTCTATATATCTGATGGCTGCTTGAGCTTCAGTAGCTTTGAAAATTTTAAACGCCGCTGTCGGAATACCAGAGTCTTGCATTAATTGTTTAGAGAAAGCTTTAGAAGCTTCGATCTGGGCAGCTGCCTGAGTCGGTCCCCAGATTCTAAGACCATCTTTAGTAAAACTATCCACTATGCCAAGCGCCAAAGGGTCATCGGGACCTACTACGGTCATATATATATTATTAGTCTTAGCGAAGTTCTTAAGAGCATCGAAATCTAAAACGCTAATATCGACGTTTTGCGTTTTAGTCAGAGTAGCTGTGCCACCATTGCCAGGTGCGACATAGATCTGCGTCACACGAGGAGACTGAGAGAGTTTCCAAGCTAGAGCGTGTTCGCGACCGCCGGAGCCTATTAAGAGTATGTTCAGCACAAGATACAAGTATAGCTAATTAAAATTACTTGCTGTTAGGCATTGATATAATCTAGCTAAATAGATGCTCCAGAGCAAATGCCATAAGCAAGAACTAACTATAGGTGAGCTGGCCGAGCAAGCCGGCGTTAATCTACAAACCATTAGATATTACGAGAGCCTTAAGCTTATTCCTAAGCCAATGAGAACTGATTCTGGTTATAGGGTTTACGATAAGGACTATATTAAGCATATTCGCTTTGTCAAGAACTCTCAAGATCTTGGTTTTAGTTTAGAAGAAATCCAAGAGATGGCAAGAATTAAACTTAATCCTAAAGCTTCAGGTAGGGCTATTAAGGAGATAGTTCGTAGAAAAATTATAGAAGTTGATGCGACTATTTGTAATTTAATTGAGACCAAAAAACAATTAGATGAGCTTGATACCTCGTGCTCAGGTAGAATGCTAAGTTCTTGCTGTCCAATTATTGCTAGCCTAAATGATAATTAATCAGGCAGCAAAATAGCTTTAGTCGAAGAAGCTAGTTCAGCCGGGCAAGCTCCTATAAGCATTTCGGTGAGGCTTTCTCCATCTTTGGCACCACTTAGTTTAAGTAGTTTGTGCAACCAGTTTCCTAGTAAGACGAAGCCACCACTCAGCCCTAGGATTTTAGTAGCGAATAGTGTTAGAGCTATAGGATAACGGCTTAGTGATTTATTGTCAGTAACAAATTTACGATGCGCCTTATTGATTAGCGGATGCACAATATTAGGTATGCTGTGAATTACAGTTTCGATTTTGCAAAACTTTTTGGCTATAAATATCCAATCGCTTTTAGTTAAGCTAGTTAGATTTTTTACCCCTAGTGGGAAATTTAGTTTTTTATTATTAATAGTGAAAATTACCCCTGAAACTAAAGTCTTAAGTAACCACTTAGGTAGTTTGAATGCTTTTTGTATAGCAAGCGCGCCTAGGCCAGCCAGTGAAGTATAGCCAAGCTTGTCAAGATTGCGGCTACCTTTATTAGTTAAATGCATGGTGATAAATGATAGCGGCAAACTAAGCCAAGGACTGACTTTGAAGGCGTCTGCTATATCTGAAACTCCGTAAGCAGTGGTGAGATTAGTGATATTAGTTAATAGTTGTTCGTGAAAAGGTTTAAGATTGCGCGCCGCAATTAAATCTTCTAGTGGTTGTATTCGAGCTTTAGGTGCTGGGGCTATTGCTGGTGAGATAGTTAAAAGTGGTAGTGATATGCTTTGCACTTACTTAGTTCGTTCTTGTGGTAGAGCATTGGTTGCAGCATGAGCAGCTGATAGTGCTTTTATAAAATCTTCTGGGCGATATATTTTTTCTGCAGGGCTGGGAATTGGTGACCCGCATATAGGATCATTAGGTGGGTTGCGATGTAGTAGTTTATGTGCTGCCGCGCTGACGCCTGCACCTGACCCACCTATTAATAATGCACAGGGGATATGAGATATAAGGAAAACTGTTACGCCCGCTGCAGCTAGACCGGTGCTAGTTTTGGCAACTTTTACTCCTCCTGGTCCTAATTTCTTATTAGAACCCAAGAGTTTCGGTAGGCAGCACCATTGAAATTTTGGGACCCGATCGTCCATAACCCTATAGTAACACTATATGCTTTATGCAGCCCTTATCATAACTAAGATAAGTCTTGCTGCGCTGAGAAGTTTGAAAGATAATTAACAGAAAGCTTTTGTTTATTAAAATCTAGAGTTTTTTGGGTATAAAATCTAAGTAGTCGATGTTGTTATTTCATAAATCATTTAAATATTTACTGAGCATATTTTGCTTGCTGATGATTTCATGGAGTTCAGTTAATGCTCAGAGCTTGGTGATTTGTTTAGGAGATAACGGGCATGCTGAAGTTGAATCAACTCTAGGCTCATGTTGCTTAGAATTCACGCAAAACGAAATAACTATGCAAGCTTCAGATGCTTGCGGTAACTGCACCGATATTCCACTGAGTTTTTATTTCCATCAATCATCTTCGGGTCAGGATCTTGAGATTCCTGCTACTGCCAATCTAGTCGCCCTGCCTAGCTACGATATAGATTTTAAGCGCCAGAATTTCCAAGAGCAGAGCACGCCTGATATTGTTTTACACACACATCTAGAAAGAATCCTTATCCTTCAAGTCTAAAGACAGGCTTTTTAAGTAGTTGGGACTTATAAGGAATTTTCATGTCTATTCGCGTCTTACTGTTATTAGCAATCTGCCTATTATTAAATAATCAAAACTGCCGGGCTGAGGAGTTCAGTCTAGAGCAGGCTTTAACTATAGCCATAGAAAACAACCTAGAATATAAAGCCGCTCAATCAACGCGTGCTATCGCTGGCGCCGAGATTAAATCTGCTGCTGCACGCATCAATCCGCATATAGTTTCTGATAGTGGTTTTGCTGAAGATACTTACAGGCTAGGTATTGAGCAGACTTTAGAGCTTGGTGGTAAAAGACGTAAGCGTATAGATTTGGCTAAAGCCCAAGAGCAACAGTTACTTGCAGAGGTAGATCAAGCTGCCCTAAATTTAAGAAGCAATGTTAGAAACTCATATGTAAATTTATATATTACTCAAGAAGAGTTAACTGCTTACCAAGATATTTTGGCTAATAGCCAGAAGCTGCTTAGTGTCGCTAGTAAAAAACAAAAGGCAGGAGACTCTTCTAAACTAGATGTCCTGCAAGTAGATATTACGGTTATTAATGCTAATAATGATTTGCAAGTGGCTGTTAGTAAGGCTGTTACTGCACGCAATCAGCTTAATAGTCTATTGAATAAGGAACTTGCTACAGAATTGAAGATGATTAAACCTTCTATCCCAACTATGCTAGTGGATAAAACTATCTTAGATAAAGATGCTTTAGTTAGTTCTTTGATTGATTATGCTTTCGAGCGTAGACCAGAATTGCAGCGTAATATTAAGAGTATTGAAGTTGCTCGCAAGCAAGAACAACTAGAAAAATCTAAACGCAGTCCCGATTTGTCTCTGACTTTTGGTCCGGATTTGGTTACTGGTGATGATAGTCAGTTCAACGCGTTTTTTATTGCTAATATAGGGCTGCCAGTTTGGAATAGGCAGCAAGGACCTATACTTAAAGCTAAAGCCGAACAAACCTATTTAGATTGGCAGCGACAAGCGCTAGAGAAGAAGACTGCTCTTGAAATTACTAATGCTGTTACTGAGTTTTTTGCTAATAGTGAGCGCGTGATCAGGTATGATTCAGAGCTTTTACCAAAAGCCTTAGAAGTGGTAGAAAAATCTCGCAGAAGTTTTGAAGAGGGTAAAGCTTCTATATTAGTGCCGCTTAGTGCTCAGCAAGCTTACGCTAATACTAAGCTGGGTTACTTGCAAGCAATGGCTGATTTGCAAGGTACAATTTCCAATCTCGAACAAGTAGTAGGAGCAAGTTTATGAAACGCAAGCAAATAATCATATTATTAGTACTTTTATTATCCGTGGGGGTAATATACTTTAAGTTTTTCAACAAAGAATCTGCTGAAGTTGAAGAAGAACATTTACCAGCAGTAGTTGAAATCAGTCCAAAAGCAGCGACCCTAGCTGGTTTTGAGTTTGCGACTGTCGAAGAGAAACAATCTACTGGTGAAATAACTTTGTTCGCTCAAATTAAAGCCAATGAAAACAATGTTTTTCATATAAGTCCTACTCTAGCAGGCAAGGTAGTGCAAGACAAAGTTCTTTTAGGTGACGTAGTTAAGCAAGGACAGACGATAGCTGTTTTGCAGAACGTAGAAGTAGCCAAAGTCAATGCTGGCTTTCTGAAAGATCTCCACAAGAATGAACTAGAAATAAGCCAAGCTAAAGTTAGATTGAATCTTGCTAAAAGAAATCTCGAGCGAGAAAAATTATTATATGAAGAAGGTATAAGCCCAGAGAAAGATTACATTGAAGCCCAATCCCACTATGAGCTTGCTGAGTTAGAGCTAGAAAGTGCTAACGAAGTTTCTCTACACATTAAATCAGAAGCTACTGCTCTACTTGGGGCTTATGGTTCTAGTTTAAGCAATCCGAAATCTGAGCAAATCAATAATAGTAGTTATGTAACCGCTCCGCACTCAGGCATTATTGCCAAGAAATCAGTAGTGCTAGGAGACATGGTTCAACCAGAAGACACTTTATACGAGTTGATAGACCTATCACAAGTCTGGTTAGATATAGTTGTCTATCCCAAAGATATTAATAGAGTAAAACTTGGTCAGTCAGTAATATTTAGCACTGAGACTTTAGCAGGTAAATATTTCACAGGTAATATCGCTTACCTCCAATCCCAAGCAACAGATGCTAATCAAACTTTCGTGGCGCGTGTATTCTTGGACAATAAAGATCTAGCACTTAAGCCAGGCCTAGTAGGTGAGGCCATCATCAATACTGGTGATCAAGAAATGCAAGCCTTCGTGCCAGTAGCAGCAATACAAAGTTATGGCAAAGAGACCTTTGTCTTTGTAGCAAAAGGTGATAGTAAATTCGAGAAGCGTACTGTTGAGCTAGGCAATAAAGTCAGTGGCGGTTATTTTATTCTTTCAGGCTTGGAGTCAGGTGAGGAAGTCGTTACCAAAGGCAGTTTTACTCTTAAAGCAGAGATGTTGAAAGGTGAGTTTGCCGAAGAAGAATAACAAATAATGGAAAATTTTCTAGCTAATTTTATTAAACAAAGGCTACTAATCTGCATAGTATTTGCTTTATGCTTTATTGCCGGTATTATTTCTTTCAATAAACTCTCAATAGACGCTTTCCCGGATTTAACCAATAATCAAGTACAGATATTGAGTGAGGCTCCAGGAATGGCTTCCATTGAAGTAGAGCAGCTTGTCACTATTCCGATAGAGTCATTAATGAATGGACTACCTGGAGTAGAAGAAGTCCGTTCTGTTTCTAAATTTGGACTCTCTGTAATTACAGTGGTGTTCAAAGATGATGTGAGTACTTATTTTGCTAGACAGCTAGTCAATGAACGTCTGCAAAGTGCTAAATCTCAGCTTCCAGATACTGTGTCGAGTGAGTTAGGACCAATAACTACGGGCATGGGTGAGATTTATCAGTATGTTATAGAAGGGCATGGTTACTCAGCGATGGAGCTTAAGACTCTCCATGACTGGGATATTAAGTATCAATTACGCACTGTGCCTGGCGTTAATGAGATTAATACTTGGGGTGGTTTCACGCAAGAATATCAAGTCGTTATATCCCCTGAAAGACTACTTAGCCTTGGTATCACTATTAAAGATGTCTATGAAGCTTTACGTAATAACAATGAAAATTTCAGTGGTGGAATTATTGAAAATAATTCTGAGCAATATATAGTACGAGGACTAGGAAGAATAAATGCTCTTGATGAAATAGGTCAGATCCTAATCAAGAAGCAGGGTTCAGCACCAATACCTATTAATCAAATTGCGACTCTTCGATATGGAGCAATGTTACGCCAAGGTGCTGTTACTAAAGATGGCCAAGGTGAAGTAGTAACAGGCATAGTAATGATGCTTAAGGGTGAAAATAGCCGAGATGTTATCAAACGAGTTAAAGAGAAAATTTCTGGTATTAAAAAATCTTTAGCAGAGGGCGTTCATATTCACCCTTTTTATGACCAAACTGAGCTTGTAGAACAAACCGTTAAAACTGTTGAGCATAACCTTATTGAAGGTGGGCTTTTAGTTATAGCTGTCTTGCTATTTATGCTTGGCAATTTAAGAGCATCACTCATCGTTGCCGCAGCGATTCCTATCTCACTGATGTTCTCTTTTATAGGCATGAAGTTTCTTGGCATTGGTGCCAATATTATGAGTCTTGGTGCATTAGACTTCGGCATGATAGTAGACGGCTCAATCGTAATGGTTGAGAATACTATGCGAAGGCTAGCACATGACGGCAAGCGCACCAACACCCTAACTATAGTCCAAGAATCTCTTAAAGAAATGGCTCGTCCTATAGTCTTTGGCGTCTTGATTATCACTGTTGTTTATATGCCAATACTTGCTCTTGAAGGCATGGAATATAAAATGTTCTCGCCAATGGTGTTTACTGTTTGCTTTGCACTTTTAGGTTCACTACTTACCGCTCTTACTCTAGTTCCTGTTTTATGTAGTCTATTTTTGCGAGGCAAAATAGAAGAAAAAGACAGCATTATCATACAGAAAGTTCAACCTAAATACTTTGCTTTACTAGAGAAAGCCATGCACAATAGAGCTCAAACGGTTCTATTGGCTTGCTTACTGTTTGTTCTAGCTACAGGTTCTTTATTCTTTATTGGCACTGAGTTTGTACCTAAGTTAGATGAAGGTGACTTGATTGTGGAGACTCGCAACCTTCCAAGTATCTCATTAAGTGAAGTAACCAAAGTTACAACCCGCATGGAGAAAGTAATCATGCGAACCCCAGAAGTAGTTACCGTGGTATCTAAGACTGGTAGACCAGATCTTGCCACTGACGCGATGAGTGTTTATCAAACTGATGTCTTTGTAAAACTAAAACCAAAATCAAAATGGCGTTGGGGCTTCTCTAAAAATAAAATAGTCGAAGAAATCTCTAAACATCTCAACGAAGAAGTACCCGGAACTAATTTCAACTTTACTCAACCAATAGCAATGCGTGTTGATGAGCTAGTTTCAGGAGTTAGATCCGAAGTAGCTATAAAATTATTTGGTGATGATACTGATATCCTTAGCAGCAACGCTGAGAAAATTGCAGCCTTAGTACGTAAAGTCAAAGGCGTCGCTGATTTACAAGTAGAGCAACTTTCTGGCAGTCTGCAAGTTCTGATCACACCAAATAGAGCAAACATGGCTCTTTATGGAGTAAATATAGCAGATATTCGCACCGTAGTTGAAACTGCAATAATGGGGTTGCCAACGTCTGAAGTTATAGATGGGCGTAAACGTTTCGCAATTAAGCTAAAACTAGCTAATCAAGAGCAGCTTAGTGTAGATAAAATAGGTCAATTGCTTGTAGAAACTACTAGTGGTAATAGAATCCCTATCGCTCAAGTGGCAACAATAGAAGCCACTGAAGGGCTAGAAGTTGTTAATAGAGAATCTGGTCAAAGACGAATTATTATTCAATGTAATGTGAGAGGACGTGATGTTGGCAGTTTCGTCAAAGAATCACAAAGGCTAATTGATAAATCCATAAAACTACCTTCTGGCTATTACATCACTTGGGGCGGGCAGTTTGAGAATCAAGAGAGGGCAATGAAAAAACTAATGTTAGTTGTACCTTTATCTATTTTGATTATTTTCTTTCTACTGATGGCTACCTTTAACTCTGCAAGATATGCTCTCTTGGTTATGCTAAATGTGCCTTTTGCAATTATTGGTGGCGTTATAGCCTTGTGGCTCAGAGGCTTATATCTTAGTGTGCCTGCCTGTATTGGTTTTATTGCACTCTTCGGTGTGGCGGTACTTAATGGATTAGTTCTTATTACTTATATAAATCAACTGCGCGATGAAGGAGAGGAACTTTATCAGGCTGTTAAGCTCGGTGTAGAAGCGCGCTTAAGACCAGTTCTAATGACAGCTTTAGTAGCGGCTCTTGGTTTCTTACCTATGGCTTTATCAGCAGGTTCTGGAGCCGAGATTCAAAGACCACTAGCAACAGTAGTAATAGGTGGATTAATTAGTTCAACCTTGCTTACTATGGTGGTTTTACCAGTGCTTTATACCTGCCTTGAAGAAGAGGGAGGGTTAAGACGCTTATATCAAGATCTTAAATCTTTACTAATCAAAATTAGCTCAAAGGGTCGTAAACTACTGTAATTTTATGCTACTTAACAAAAAAATACCCATAATATTCTTCCTTAAAACGATACAAATCGAATTTCCCATTATTGTATTTTATTCAATTATCATAGGATTTCTTGATCAATCCCGTTTTTTCAAGGATATAAATATCCCTCTAGCTATACCTACGATTCTAGGTACGGCAATATCCCTATTATTGGCTTTTAGAACGGGACAAGCCTATGAACGTTGGTGGGAGGCTAGAATTATTTGGGGAGCTATTGTTAATGACTCAAGAACTTTGATACGGCAAATTCTAGAATTTCACAAAGACGCTGATGATAACAGCGACTCTATCAAGAATTTTGTTTATCGGCAAATAGCATGGTGCTATTGTCTTGGAGAGAAACTGCGTAACTCGCAGAAGCCCGAAACCCTAAAACGTTATTTTAACGATCAGCAAATACTTGAATTGCAAAAATATAACAATATACCTAGTCAGCTTCTTAGCTTGCACGCTAAAGATTTGAAACTTGCTTATGAAAAGCAATTAATTAGTGAGTTTCAGCAAGTCCAAATCGACAATACCATTGCTAGACTCTGTGATTCAATGGGTAAAAGTGAGAGGATTAAGAGTACGGTTTTCCCTAGAACATATAGTTTCTTGCTGCATTTTTTAATTTATGTTTTTGCTACTATTCTGCCTTTTGGCTTAGAGCATCCTCTGGGTTTAGATCATCACTATGTGGCAATGGAAATTTGCTTAATAGTAGTAATCACATCAATCTTTATGCTGATAGAAAAAATAGCTATTTATATGCAAGATCCATTTGAAAACAAACCTACTGACACCCCAGTTACGACAATTGCTCGAAAAATAGAAATTGATCTTTTACAGATGATTGGAAGTGATAAAATCCCTCCGATGCAGGAGACTAAGTCATATTATGAAATGTGAAACTGTGGAGCTGCACGAAGATCGCGAAGCAGATTCATGTTGCGATAATCCACGAAACGCTCATTTAACTTCAGTCATCGTCTCTGGCATTTTTACTGGAATTGCAGTTTTATCCCAGTGGTTAAATTTTCTTCCCCCTAATGGAAAAGTATTTGCTTGTTCCATAGGTATCGTGGCGGGGGCTTGGTTTATTTTCCCTAAAGCAATCCGCTCTATAACCAAAATTTCACTTGATATGAACGTTTTAATGAGTGTTGCCGTAATCGGAGCAGCTTATATAAATGAATGGACTGAAGCTGCGACAGTTGTATTTCTATTTTCTTTTTCTGAATTACTTGAATCTCTAAGTGTTGAGCGAGCACGCAACGCAATTCAATCACTACTAAAACTCTCACCAGAAAAGGCTTGGCTTAAAGTAAATGAGCAATTACGCGAAGTGCCTGTTGAAGAAATTAAGGTTGGTAATATTGTCTTAGTAAAATCAGGATCAAGAGTACCACTAGACGGTGAAGTCATAAACGGCTCGTCAACAGTCAATCAAGCACCTATAACTGGAGAATCAATGCCAGTCGAAAAAAAGGTTGGCGATACTGTGTATGCTGGCACCATCAATAATGAAGGTTCACTAGAAGTAAAAGTGACGAAGGTTTATACTGACACGACTTTAGCACGTATAATTCATTTAGTTGAAAGTGCTGAATCACAAAAAGCACCAACGGAACAATTTATAAATACTTTCGCGCGTTACTATACTCCAATTGTATTTGTTATAGCTTTAATAGTATGGTTAGCGCCTCCTCTAATGATGCACCTAGCTTGGTCAGTTTGGACTTATCGTGCACTCGTGCTGCTCGTTATCGCTTGTCCATGTGCATTGGTGATATCAACACCAATTTCAATAATCTCTGGACTAACAGCAATGGCAAAACGAGGTGTGCTTATTAAAGGCGGGGCATATCTAGAAGCTATTGGTAAATTGAAAGCTCTAGCTGTCGATAAAACGGGAACTATTACTGAAGGCTTCCCGCGTGTAGTTGAAGTTATATCTTTTAATTCAAAACCAGTAGTAGAGATCCTTCGCATAGCTGCTGCTATAGACATACATTCAGAGCATCCCTTAGCTCAGGCTGTTGTAAAATATGTGCGCGAGCAAAAAATAGAATTTATCCCTAGTCAAAATTATCAAGCGCAGGTGGGTAGAGGTGCTCAAGCTGAGATTGATGGACATCATTATTTCTTAGGTAATCATCGTTTCACGCACGAGCTTGCAATATGCTCTGAAGTACTTGAACGAAAATTTACTGAAATAGAAAAAGCAGCACATTCTATAGTTGTTATAGGTCATAAGCCACATACCAATTGTGTAGGTGAAGTTTTAGGTGTTATAGCAATAGGAGATAGTATCCGCGCAGAAGCCAAAGATGCTATTAATTCACTTCATAAAGCAGGGATAGTAGTAATAATGCTTAGCGGTGATAACCAGCTAACAGCTAGTGCAATTGCCCAGCAAGTTGGTATTGATGAAGCGTATGGCGACCTATTGCCGGAACATAAAATTGATTATATAAATAAGCTAGTATCTCAGCATCAGTATGTTGGAATGATCGGAGATGGCGTAAATGATGCGCCAGCTATGGCTGCAGCAAGTATTGGCATTGCCATGGGCGCAATAGGTACAGATACGGCGATAGAAACAGCTGATATTACTCTTATGCAGGATGATTTGAGTAAGGTTGCAGAAGCGATTCGCTTTGGGCGTCAAACTGTTCAAGTAATTAAAATCAATATTGCTGTTGCCTTAGGAGTAAAAGCAATATTTCTCATTCTTGCTTTATTAGGACACACAAGTTTATGGTTAGCGATTTTGGCTGATACCGGCACGACTCTTTTAGTAATAGCAAATGCTCTTAGTCTCCTTGGAGATAAGCGATGACAAGAGGCTTTTAGAATTTTCTCATATAGAGTACCTTTTCATTTTTGGCTAAAGAAGCTGGAAAATATAAACTAAGATTGAATAAGGCACTTAGACTGGGTGCTAATTTATTGTTTGTTTAAAAAGCAGCCTGTTTCTTAGTCTGGAAAGCTGTTATTGCAGCTTCTTTACTGGCTTTTAGTTGTTTGAGTTCTTGATCTGATACTAAAGTATCATTCCTATCTAGAATTTTTAATTCTCCAGCTGCTAATTTACGCAAAACATCTATCTGTAAAGCATGCTCGTGGGGCAGCACTAATTGTTGTAATTCTTCTGTGGCAGCTCTGAAAGCATCTGGATTACTTAGATCTCGCTTTAAGAGTTCTTGAGGTATTTCTACTCTAGTTCTGCCTACGACTTTACCTTCATCGTAGTTCTCGGTTACATAATGACTGCTAGCTTCAGTGTAGGCATTATGCGCTCCAGTATTTTTAGCGAAATGCAGGCGCGCAGCATGTACTCTTAGTCCGTGCATGCCAATACCACCGAAATCATTATGACTACTATGGTCTAGAGGTCCGGGGTGTTGGTTGATGATGCGACTAGGATAAGCATTAATTACGTTACTAGGAGTTTTGGCTAACCAGCCTAGCTGGGCAATTATATCCACTTTATTTGCTTTTAATAGTTCTAATAAAGCTTGTCCAAATAATTCAGGGCTAGTGAAATCTTTCGGGTTTACTACTTCTACTTTGACGCCTAGGTTCCTAAGCTTCTCTATGCCGCTTGCTTTAGGGTTGCTGGAAATAGCAAGAACTAGGTCTAGAGCTAAAATCCCTTCAGCGACTGCATTCTGGACAGTGCAAGCAGTCGAAGCGCCGCCGGAGAATAATATTGCAAGTTTCTTCACGTTTTAGCTAGATCGAAGCAGACCTCTTGTGCTCTCTCTTGAATATCCAATGGATACTCACCAGTAAAGCAAGCAGTACAGAATTGACTAGCATCGACTCCAGTTGATCTAATTAAGCCTTCTAGGCTGAGATAATGCAAGCTGGTTGCTCCGATAAACTCTTTGATCTGGGCTTCAGATTTAGTGGCAGCGATAAGATCGCGTTGTACTGGTGTATCTATGCCATAGAAATCTGGGAACTTCACTGGCGGAGAGCTAATCAGGAAGTGTACTTCAGTAGCTCCAGCCTCGAATAGAGTATGAACTATCTGCTGAGAAGTTGTGCCGCGTACTATCGAGTCGTCGATTAATACTACGCGTTTACCTTTGATAGCTTCATAGAGAGGAGTAAGTTTAAGTTTGACACCGAGCTCACGTAAGTGTTGATCTGGTTGAATAAAAGTACGGTGGATGTAGCGGTTCTTAGTGAGCGCCATTTCCATTGGTTTGTTAATCGCGCGCGCGTAGCCAATAGCAGCAGGCACTGCTGTATCTGGTACTGGAATTACCATATCGACATCAAGCGGGCACTCACGTGCCAGCTCTTCGCCAGAGCGTTTGCGTACTTCATAGACCGACTGTCCAAGTAAGACGCTATCGGGACGCGAAAAATATACGAACTCAAAAATATCTAGTTTATTTTTGCTGCGCTCAAGTTGTATGCTGCGTTCCCCATCCTCATCTACGATAATCATCTCGCCAGGATTTACTTCACGCAGGAACTGGGCACCGATAGTATGGAAAGAACAAGTCTCTGATGAGAATACTACCCCGTGAGCGCCACTACTATTATTGATGCGCCCCATCGCTAGTGGTCTAATACCGAATGAATCACGCACTGCTACAAGCGAGTTCTTATTCATCACTAATATAGAGAAAGCACCAGTGAATAGTGGATAAGCGGCAGCAACAGCATCTTGAAGTTTTTTGCCTTGTCTAATATAGTAGGCGATTGCCTCTGCCATCAACTCTGAATCGTTGTGATCAGCGATATCTACACCACGCTCTGTTAGAAATACTTGCAAGGCTTTGGTGCTTGGCAGATTACCATTGTGTGCAAGAGCGAGTAGACCGTTTTTGACGATTACAGGTTGTATATGTTTGCGATTAGAAACTTTGCAAGTCGAATAGAGATTCTGACCGATACCTATGTGCCCTTTGAGCTGAGAGATATTTTCTTCTGAGTATACTTGAGTAACTAAACCTTGACCTTTATGGTGAGCGATACCGTAGCCATCTGCTACCGCAATTCCTGTCCCTTCTTGTCCGCGGTGCTGAATAGCGAATAAGCCGTAGAAACTCAGACGGCTGACATCAAGCCCTTCGCCAAATATTCCAAATACCCCACATTTTTCGCCTTTCATATTAATTCTTCAAACTTAAGTCTTTACCTGCCCCCATAAAATATTTTACAGCGTTTCTAAAAATAGTCAGTCCTGGACCGTATTCTGGGCATGCAAGTCCTTGGCGCTTATAGTCTTCACGTAGATAAGTCCAATGCGGCAGGTGGTGGAAGAAGATCGCTCTTTCGGGGTGCGGCATAAGGCCAAGTATCTTACCGTCAGCACTAGTGAGCCCAGCAATATCACTAATAGAACCGTTAGGGTTAGCAACTTGATGTTCGCGATTATATATTTCGCCTTCCGTGTACTTGATGACTGAACGTTTATTGAGTTCAAGATCAGAATTAATAGTGCTAAGTGTCTGAGCATCAGCGTAGTATTTACCTTCACCATGCGCTATTGGCAGTGAGAGACCATTGAGTCCGTTGAGCCATGGGCTAGTACCAAGTATATTGAGATCTACCCAGCGATCAAGAAACCTAGCGCCGTCATTATGCACTAGCGTGCCCGGTAGTAAACCAAGATTACAAAGAACTTGAAAACCATTACATATACCGATAATCAGTTTATCTTCGCGAATAAAATCCTTAATCTCGCTAAGCAGGTGATTGCGAATCAGATTGGCTAAAGCTCTGCCTGAGCCGGTATCATCGCCAAACGAGAATCCACCCGGGAAAGCTAAGATCTGATAATTAAAGAGCCTAGATTTATCAGCAATCAGATCATTAACGTGAACTATATCAGCCTTAGCACCAGCCAATTCAAAAGCGAACTTGGTTTCTTCTTCGCAGTTAATGCCATGACCAGAGAGTATTAGTACCTTGGGGATTGAATTAGAAATTAGCGAACCTCTCTTTATAGTTACTGCTGATATGCTCGAGATTAAGGTTGGCTAGTTCAGTGCCAGCGAATTTAATGATGAAATTCTTATCCTCGCGCACCTCACCGATCATCCTAATCGACAATTCTTGAGCGCTTAGTTTTTTCTCGAAGTCCGCGGCGAGCCTAGAAGGCACAGTAAATAAAATACGTCCTTGGCTCTCAGAATAAAGCAGCGAAGAGAGTGAAGAGGTCTGGGCTGGCAAGGCATCAAGGCTAATCTGGCAGCCAAGTTCAGCAGCTATGCTTGATTTAGCTAAAGCCATAGCAAGTCCACCATGACTTAAGCTAATAGCAGAAGAGATAAAGCCTTCTTGGTTCGCCGTTTCAAAGAATTTATAATGTTCAAGATTCTTAGCAGCGTCCACTTGCGGGCAAGTTCCTCTAATAAAAGTCTCTTGATCAGAATTAGCTTCGTTAAGTAAGCCATAGAATTCTGAACCGCCCATCTCATCATTGGTTCTGCCGAGCATATAGATTTTATCGCCAGGGAATTTAAAATCTATAGAACTTGCAAGATTATAGTTATCCATTACTGCTAGCGCTGAGATTAATAGAGTAGGGGGCGCCGAGATCTTGAGCGCTTCGCCGCTAGCATTGTAACCACGAAAATCATTAAACATACTATCTTTGCCAGATATATAAGGAGTGCCGTAGGCGATAGCATAGTCGTAACAGGCTCTAGCAGCCTCTTTGAGCTGATAGAGGCGCTCAGGATCGTTCGAGCTGCACCAACAAAAATTATCCAATAAAGCTATATGTCTGAGCGAAGCACCGCCAGCTAAGGCAGAGCGCAAACAAGAATCAATAGCAGAGGCTGCCATATCATAAGCGTTAATCTCAGTATAGCTAGGATAAAGTGCGCTAGTTAATAAAACTGCTTTAGAAGAATTGAGTACAGGTTTAATCACAGAATGATCGCCATTCACTCTACCTTTACCTTGCAAAGGCTTAATTACTGAACTTGCTTGCACCTCGTGATCATATTGTTCAGAGATAAACTCATTAGAGGATAAATTAAGTCTTGAGAGCATATCTAAGATACTGTGACCATAGTCACCATTAAAGACTTCTTCAAGTAGTTTTTCTCTAAGCTCGGTTTCGTTTTGACTAGCTTTAATCGCCGTTGGGGCTTGGCTTACAAGTCTTTTGGCTGGCAGACCATTGTGCAAGAACTCTAACTCTAGATCCATTAATTTATATTCTTGTGACTTACCATCTTGATTAAGCTTATAAACCACTTCAGATTTACCAGAGTTAGTGAAGTGACCAATAATAGTAGCTTCAACGCCTCGACGGCTCATTAGTTCATTGAAGGCTTGCCATTTCTCTGGTGGCACCGCTAGAGTCATGCGCTCTTGCGATTCTGAGATCCAAATTTTCCAAGCGCTTAGTCCGTGATATTTAAGTGGCACTTTATTGAGTTCCACGTAGCAGCCACCAGCTTCTCTTGCCATCTCAGCGACCGAACAGCTAAGACCACCAGCTCCATTATCAGTGATACTACTGTAGAGATTAAGATCACGCGCTTCTTTAACGATAGCGTCGGAGAATTTTTTCTGAGTGATAGGGTCACCGATCTGCACGGCAGTGGCTGGACTGCTAGAGTCCATCTCAACAGAGGAGAAAGTCGCACCATGTATGCCATCTTGACCAACTCTGCCGCCGACCATAACTATTAGATCACCGGCTTGGGCTTTTTTAATGTGTGAAAGTCTATTATCACTAAGTTTCTTAGGTATAAGTCCAACAGTGCCTACAAAGACAAGAGGCTTGCCTTTGTAGCGCGGATGAAAATAACTAAAACCATGAACAGTAGGTATGCCCGAGCAATTGCCACCAACATTCACCCCATGAACTACGCCTTCTAGAATACGTCTAGGGCTAAGCATCTTCTCGCTTAGATCAGCATCTCTAAATATAGGCTCCTCGTCAGCAGGATCAGCGAAACAAAATCCATAAGTGTTCGCGATCGGTTTAGTGCCAAGCCCGCAACCGATAGCATCACGGTTCACTCCGACTATGCCAGTGATCGCACCACCAAAAGGATCTAACGCACTTGGACTGTTGTGGGTTTCTACTTTATGGCTTACTAAATAATCATCATTAAAATTAATCAAACCAGCATTATCAGAAAACACCGATACGCAAAAATCATCAGCACCCTTGGCTTTGCGAATCTCATTAGTGGCACCTTTGATGTAGGTCTTATAAAGCCCCTCTTCGATCTCGTCGAGAGGATCAGCGAAAATAGTATGTTTACAGTGCTCTGACCAAGTCTGGGCTATAGACTCTAATTCAAGATCTGTAGCTTTACGCCCCAACTTAGTGAAATGCGCTTGGATCGCTTTCATATAATCAAGATCTAAAGCTAATGGTCCGCGATGATTAATACCTTCGCGCCCAAGTTCGATCAGCTCATCGTCGCTGATGTTGAGATCGACTTCTGAAAAAATATCTGTAGCTTGAAGATTAACACTAGGTATATGCAGAGCTAAGCCCTTACCCTTATGTAATTCTTCACGGCTCAAAGCAGTGGCTCTTTGGATAAGCGGGTTGTGCAAAGCCATGCTTATCATCTTGATGTCTTGCTTGCTTAGATCGCCATTAAGCAGAAATACTTGTGAGCTATAGACCTTCTCGCCATTCTTGAATGGAGTCTTGAGGAAATCCTCAATAGTGGATTGAGCGGTATTACCAATATTATCGGTGACACCAGGTAAATAACCAATCTCAATTATCCAGTTAAACTCAAAATCCTCAGTTAGCTCCTGAATATCACCAAGGGCTAATAAAGATTGTTTAAGTGAGTATTTTTGGGTGAGACTGTTAGAGAATAATGAGGCTATAGATTTAACCGAGTCGTGGCTAATTAAACTGGATTCTATAGTATAGGTATCGAGAATATGTAATCTGTTGATTTCAGCAGAGAGTTCTAGCTGGCTGAGTTTATTAAGGGTAACTTTAGCCCTCGCATCGGTGATTGTTGAAGAAATATCGAGGCGCCATCTTGCCATCTCTACTGATTTTATCATGCTGGATGCTAGTATTAATGCTGAATATGGGCGATAACCCATTTAAAATTGCACAAGAAGATTTACCTAAGCTACCAAAGTGGCTAAGGAATCATAAACCTAAATATCTTTTCAATGATTTAATTAAAAAAATGCCACTTAATGGCATGACTACTGTCTGTGAGGAAGCTAAATGCCCTAACCGTGGAGAGTGCATTTCACGCGGCATAGTGACAGTAATGATACTGGGTTCAGAGTGTACTCGTGCTTGTACTTTTTGTGCAGTTGGCCGTGGCACCCCGACCCCACTAGACCCTGATGAGCCACGTAAGATGCTCGATATGGTCAATTACATGAAGGCCAACTATGTAGTTATCACCGCTCCTACTCGTGATGATTTGGTTGATGGTGGTGCTGAGCAGTTTCGTCATGTCGTAGAGTATATTCGCGAGCATAGACCTGATGTTCGCTTGGAATTGTTGATTCCAGATTTTAAAAATTCCTCTGATTCGTTTGATCAGATTATTCAGGCTAAGCCTGAGATGCTTTGTTTCGATATTCAGACTGTGCGCTCGCGCTATCCCTATGTGCGTCCGGGCTTTAGCTACGATAAGGGATTGGATATTTTTAGGTATTTTAGTACTAATAGTGACTTGAAACTTAAAAGTGGCATTATGGTCGGGCTTGGCGAGACCAGAGAAGAAATGCTTGGGCTTTTCGAGGATCTTTATAATAGCGGTGTGCGCTATATAACAGTGGGTCAGTACTTGCAAGCACCTGGTAAATATTTACCGGTAGTAGAATACGTTGAGCCGCATGTCTATGATTATTACACCGAGCATGCGCGCAAGATAGGACTATGGATTCAAGCTTCACCACTTACTCGCAGTAGTTATATGGCGGATAGCCTGGCGGATCAGGAACTAGCGGTGGCGGAGTTGGTATGAGCGCCATTTTACAAATGTCTCCGATGTCATTTGACGTCAATAATCTTGCTGCCTACGAAGCTAAACTTGCTCAAGGACTATCACTAAAAGCCTCTTTGTATTTCTATACTTGGCCTCAGCCTAGTATTAGCGTTGGTAAATTGCAGATTGCTAATGCTATGCGCAAAGCTAAGTTGGAAGAACTATCTGAGCGGTTGAAATTGCCACTAGTCGCGCGTCCTACTGGTGGTAGATTGGTTTTGCATGGTGGTGATATTTGTTATACCTTTATTGCTGCACTTAACGATAAAGACTTTGGTGGGGATTTGCGCGGGTCTTTTTGCAAAGTAAATCGTTTTGTTTTTACTAGTCTTAGGCATATTGATGAGTTTAGAGGGTTTTTTGAGCAAGGTTTAATTGATACTACTAATAATAGTCGCGGAAATATAGCTGAGCTTAAATGTTTTGCTAGTTCGGTTAGCGGTGAAGGGATGATTGGCTCGACTCACAAATTTATTGGAGTGGCACAAGCCATGGGCGAGCAAGCTTTTATTCAGCAGGGCAGTATTCAACTCAATCGTATTGGACTGCCAGAACTTGAGCCTCAGCTACTACTATCTGATCTCAAGGGTGAAGATTTTGATCTTGCTAGAATCACTGATGAGCTTAATAGATTAGTATCTAATATAGATGGCAGCGAAATTTAGTGATCCAATTGTTATCATCGGCGGCGGTCCTGCTGGTTATAGTATGGCGCTAGAATTGCGCCGTGAGCTCCCAGAGCAGGAAATTATAGTTATAGAGAAAACTAAACTAGGTGGCACTTGCTTGCATAGTGGTTGCATACCGAGCAAACAACTGCACGCTATTAAAGAACTTAAAGATTTTCCGCGTTTGCTTAAGCGTAATCAGACTTTATTGGAGAAGGGCATAGAAGCTGAGCTTAAAGCTGCTGGAGTTAATATTATTAAGGCAGATGCGGTATGTGATTTTGCTGGTGAGCTTTTTGTTCAAGCTGCAGGAGAATCATATAAAGCCTCGAAGGTTATAGTAGCCACTGGCTCGCGTCCGCGCCGTCTAGATCCTGCGCTATTGCCTGCAGCGACTAAGATCCACGATACTGATAGTTTTTTTAGTGAAGAGAATTTAGCTAAGGGACTGGCGCCTGCTTACACTCTAATCGGTGGTGGTTATATAGGCGTGGAACTGGCTTCAATGCTAGCTAGTCAAGGTATTAAAACTAGAATTATAGAAGCACAACCTAATATATTGGGTTTTTTGGATGGTTTTATTCACGGCAAGTTACTTGAAGAATTAGCTAAACAAAAAATAGAAATTAAAACAGGGGTCACAGATCTTAAATCTGCTCTGCTTGCAGAGAATGAAGAATTAATAGTAGCTGTAGGTAGAGAGCCGGTTTATCCTCAGGGTTATAAAGCTGCTGATGGAGTTTATCTCTTAGGAGATCTTAGCGGAGAGATGGCGCTGGCGCATTATGCTTATGCGCAGGCGAAATTACTTGCGCGTGAAATTGCAAGTGCAGCTATTCGGGAGCCAATAAAACGCCATTTAGTACCACTAGTAATATTCACTAAGCCTGAAGTCGCAAGTCTCGGTTACACAGAAGAAGAAGCAAAGAGACTATATAAGGATGTGGATAATATTATTATTCCTTGGACTATGAGCGGAAAGGCACGCATAGAGGGTAAAGAGCGTGGTTATAATAAAATTATTATCGAAAAAAATACCGGCAAAATCCTTGGCGTACATATTATTGGTGCTGGAGCCAGCGACCTTATATCTATTGCAGTACCAATAATTAATCAAGGCTGCACAGTCAGTGATTTGCGCTCATGGATATTTCCGCATCCGACTATTGGGGAGTTGTTTGCGCTTTAGGATACAATGATTCGCAGTGGCAATTCTTCAAGACAAACTCCCAATATCCATCGACTTCAACCGTAAACACGGCGCCAAAATGACTAGCTTTGGTGGTTGGTTGATGCCGACATTTTTTCAGAGCATCATGTCTGAGTATGAAGCTGTAAGAACTAAACTAGGACTTTTTGATGTAAGTCATATGGGCAGGCAAGAAATCAAAGGTAAAGAAGCAACTAAGTTTCTAAGTCGGATTACTACTAATAATGTTGAAGCCTTGCAAGCTAATAGAGCGCATTACACTACGATGCTGAATCATGAAGGTGGCATCATTGATGACCTGATTATATATAAAGTAGCTGACGATAATTATTTCGTAGTGAATAACGCTGGCAATCATAAGACGGTTTGTGATTGGTATGCTCAGCAAGCCCCTGGCTTTGACATCAAGATTACTGACGTCACTCCTACTATAGGACAAATAGCAGTCCAGGGTCCTGAGGCTGAAGCGGCACTCAAAAAAGTTCTTAACTACAACGATGAGCTTAAATATTTTTCGCATACTAGAGTCGGCGACATAATGATCTCCGCCACTGGCTATACAGGAGAAAAAGGCTGGGAGCTATACGCTGATCCGAAGATTTTAATGGAAATCTGGCAAAGATTAATAGACGAGCACGGAGCGCAGCCTTGCGGACTAGGTGCTCGCGATCTGCTTAGACTCGAGGCTGGTTATTGCCTGCATGGTCACGATATTAAGCAAGATACTAGTCCCTATGAGGCTGGACTAGAGTGGATAGTCAAGAATCCTCATGACTTTATCGGTAAAGCTGGAGCTAGCCGCAAGACTAAGAAACTACTGGGTTTAGCCTTCGTTCAGGGGCAAAAAATACTGCCTAGAGAGGGTCTTGAAGTTTTTGACCAAAAAGGCAATTCTATTGGTATTATAACTAGCGGCAATTATTCAGCCAAGTTAGAGCGAGGGATTGCGCTGGCTTACCTGACTGAACCCCATCCGAGTCTAGGGACTGAATTAATAGTCAAAATTCGTGACCGCGAGCATATAGCTAAACTTGCTGAGCCGTGGTTTTATAGAAACATAAGGAAGAAAGAAATACAAGCGATATCATGAGGCAATATTTTAAGACCCACGAGTGGATACAAACAACTGAGAGCGGAAACTTCCGTATGGGAGTGAGCCAATACGCTTGCGACCAATTGGGTGACATCGTTTTCGTCGAGCCTAAAGAAATGGGCGAAGAAATAGCTGAAGGTGATTCTTTAACTATACTTGAGTCTGTGAAAGCTGTTGGTGACGTGTATTCACCTTTCAAGGCTAAAATTACAGCAGTTAATCAAGAGGCAATTAAGAGCCCAGAAGAGATTAATGGTGATACTTGGCTAGTGGAAATAGCACCAGTAGGCGTGAAGATAGATATCTCTGACCTTGATGCTGTTGATAAAGAAGATTACGAAGAAATGCTAGAGAACCTAGCTGCAAATTGAAGCCCCGCAACCAAGTTTGCGTTCCATAGCACTAGTTAATAGTGGATTGCGCACAGCTTTCACCTCATCAAAACGACTCAGCTCTGTACTGTGAGGAGCCGTCTTGATAATGGTTCTACCTTCTTCAGTTTTGGCTTCCGTGAGTATGCTTTCTAATGCCGTGATGAGAGAGTCTAACGCTTCTTTATTCTCGGTTTCTGTCGGTTCCACCATTATGCATTCTGGAACGGTAAGCGGAAAATATATAGTAGGTGCGTGGATCTCGTGATCCAATAGACGCTTAGCTATATCAAGAGCGCTCACATTATAAACTTCTTTTAGTCTTGAAGCACTGATTATGAATTCATGCTTGCAGACTCTGTTGAAATATGGCACAAGTAAATTATTCTCAGCTAATATCGCGCTTGTCTTAATGCGTTGCTGTAAATAATTAGCGTTCAGTGTTGCAGTCTCAGCGATAAGTCTTATCCCTTCGGCACCATTACGCTTAATATAGGCAAGAGCCCTTAGTAAGACATTAAAATTACCATGGAAGGCTCTGATTCTACCGATGCTAGTAGGGAGCTCGTCAGCCCAATGGTAGTTACCATCAGCATTTCGTGCTACTTGCTTGCCCGGCAAATAAGCAGCTAAATGTTTAGCCGCTCCTACTGGACCTGCGCCCGGTCCGCCACCACCGTGTGGAGTCGAGAAAGTCTTATGCAGGTTCAAGTGCAGAAGATCGAAGCCCATATCGCCTGGTCTAACTACACCAGCGATCGCATTTAAGTTCGCACCATCGTAATACATCAAGCCACCAAGTTTGTGGATGATATTTACTACTTCAGTGATATTACGCACGAATAAGCCAAGTGTACTTGGGTTGGTGAGCATAAAGACTGCGATGCGCTCAGAATGTTTGGTTACTATTTCTTGCAAGTGATTGAGATCGACATCACCATCAGGCAGCGATTTAATAGTAATAATTTCGAAACCGGCCATAGCTGCGCTCGCTGGGTTAGTACCGTGGGCTGAATCTGGCACTAGTACTATATCTCGTCCTTGTTTAAGCTCGGCAAAATACTTCTTAGCCATTAATAGTGCGGCTAATTCACCATGGGCGCCAGCAGACGGCATAAGACTAAACTGATGCATGCCAGTGATTTCGCAGAGTGATTTGTTTAGTTCGTCATAGACCTGCAAAGCACCTTGAACATTAGCTGTGTCGTCATAAGGATGCAGATCAGTCCAACTTGGAGCGCTAGCAATACAATCATTAATCTTCGGATTGTATTTCATGGTGCAAGAGCCTAATGGATAGAAATTAGTATCGATAGAGAAGTTTTTTTGAGAGAGACGAGTAAATAATCTACAGATACTCAGCTCGCTAGCGTCTGCGATATTAATAGTCTCTAAGCAAGTAAATGATTTAGCTAATTCACTAATATCAGTTTCAGTGATTTGTGGTGTCGGTAAGGTTGCGCCCGCAAGCTCTGAAACCTTCTTCAATACTTGGTTTAAGTCTTTAAGTTGGTGGAGTTCTGACACCGTTACTATGAACTGTTCTGGGCTAGAGCTACGCACGGCTATTTTAGCGAAATATTCTTGCAATGCAGCTTGCTTAGTCTCAACGGTAAACTCGTTAAATATATTTTTAGACAATACTTTTATATCAGGAAATACAGCAAGAGCAGTTTTAAGTGCTTCGGCTTTAGTCCAGATGTCACGCGCAGTATTTTTTAAACCACTTTCGCCCATCTGGCTAAGGTAAATTGCAGCACCTAGAGCGTGCACGGATTGATTGGTGCAGATATTAGAGCTTGCGCGCTCGCGTTTGATGTGTTGTTCGCGGGCTTGGAATGTCAGCACATAACCTTCTTTACCGTTCCTGTCTGTAGTCTTACCGACTATGCGCCCAGGTAATTGACGTATATAAGCTTCCTGACAAGCAACGAAACCTAATTGGGCACCGCCGTAATGAACAGGGTTGCCGAAGGATTGGGCCGAGCCAGCTACTATGCGCGCGCCTAAGTCACTTGGCTTAGGTCCCATTATAAGAGCATAAGGTTCTACAGCCAGATAGATAAGAAATAAATTCTTAGTGGTGATTTTATTAGCGATTAGGGGCGCTGAGTCAGCATCTAATCGCTCACCTGAGAAATCCGGATTCTGCAGAGCGATAATCGCGCCGTCAGGAACTTCATCGATACTAGTAAAAGTTTTGAATTCTAAATCTAAGGCAGCTAAATAGTTACTAGCTACTTCTATATATTCAGGGTGAATTTTACTTGAGATATATAACGGACGGCGTTTATCAATACGATAAGCCATAGTCAGGGACTCAGCTAGAGCGGTAGCGCCATCGTACATAGAGGCGTTGCAAACATCCATGCCACCAAGCTCGGCGATATAGGTTTGGAATCTGTAAGTCGCTTCAAGGGTACCTTGACTTACTTCCGCTTGATAAGGAGTGTAAGCGGTAAGGAACTCACCACGATTAGTGATAGCTCTAACTAAAGCTGGCACATGGTGACGATAAGCACCAGCGCCTTTAAAATCATACTTATTAGGGTTGTTGAGTTTGGCTAGATCTTCGAAGTATCTTTCTAGATCCACTTCACTATAACCAGCTTCGAGGTTAAGTTTGCGTGCCAGTAATAAATTCTCAGGTATATCGACGAAAAGTCCATCAGTACTATTCAAGCCAAGCGTATTGAGCATTTGGGCTTTCTCTTCTAAGTTAATTCCTAAATAAGGCATAGTATAATTATATCAATGCTCGATAAAAACAAGATCCTAGAGTTGGCCAAAGACTATTTCAAAGCCTTTGAAAGCAAGGATTTAAACAGGCTTGCTGATCTTTTTGATGATCATATTATTCTTTATGATCCAGTGGTGAAAGAAATCAAATCCAAAGAAGGGGTTTTGATGGCTAATAAAATTATTTTTGACAATGCTACTGAGATTAAATTCCTCTTCAAGCGTTTGTTTGTTGATCATTTTTCTAATACTTGTATGGCTGAACTCAAGATACATTTCGATGGTAACTTGATTGAAGTTGTCGATATCCTTGAATACAGCGAGACAGGCAAGATCACTAAGATTACTGCCTACTTAGATACAGGCTCCCACTAGTTTTTGATGGCGCCACTGTCTAGAATGAAGTCTTCAGTTTGGTACTTATAATCGAAGTAGTATTTAACTTTAATAGGTTTATTAGAGGCAGGCATTGCAGCGAATGGAGCAGCAAGTTTGATACTATCCAAGGCATAAGCATCAAAAGATTTATTACCACTAGTTTTTTCTAGTTTGACTGATTTAAGACTGCCATCTTGGTTAATTTCAAAACTAGCAAGACTATAATAGGATTCCAGGAAGCCTCTAGGTTTCCATTTCTCAGTTACAGCTTCTTGCACAGTATCAACATAGTTAGCCCAGATACGGGTGCTAGTCTCTTCAGCCTTAACTGCCTGAATTGAAAAATTCAAGGCGAGAACAAATAGAAGAGTAAGCCAGAGCTTCATATTCAAAAATTTTATCAATCTATGTTCTTTAGTTCTCATGGCTTTCTTTGATATGCCCCTAGGCTTTAGCTTTTAGCTAGTACTATGGGCGGTGGCAAGGGGGCTAATTAGCCTAAGTGTAAGTTATAACTTTATTATAACTTATAATGAAGGGTGAACCTTGGTAGACGCTTAATCAAGGCAAATATATCCATAAAACCCCAACTTTTATATTAAGTTAATACGCTTTACGTTAGAATGTGTATTGATAGAACTCTGTTGAGGCGTCGAAGCCTAGCTACGGTTCTATCTTGAGAATGCCAATTGAGGCACAACTAAGCGCAACTATGCATGCTGGGCCAGAAACTAAGCCAGTTGTGGCTACGCCTTTGCCAGAAACCACAAGAACTATAACTCCAAGACAGGATAACAATATTATGAAGCTGCATAGCGCAGAAAATAATGAAGCAAGTAGCAATGATTTTGCTCAAAAAATCAATAGCTTATCTAATCGTTACGTCTCTAAAATTAATGGTATTTTGCATACGATTGCCTCACTTACATCTTTGGGTCATGGTTCATCAGGGGCTTTTGGCAAGGTCAATAAATTCTTTGATAAGTTAGCTTTTGTTTTTACTAAGTTCGTCGCACCAATTCTTTCTTATGGAACCAGAGCAGTTTCTGCTTTTAAACAAAAAAATATTTTTGAAACTGTAATTAAAGCGATACCACCAATTTTGATGCCATTTATTGGTGATGCCAATGTGGATGTGGTTTACGGGCTTAGTACAGGATTTAATTGTATACATGACTTAGCCCAAGACAACCTCAATACTAAATCTGCAGCAAATTCTGATTACGCTGCTAAAGCAGCTAAAAGTAAGGAATCATTTAGCGGACATGCCAAATTACTTTTAGAAGAAACCAAAGAAATGATAGTTAAATGTTTTAAAGGTGAGCTGGATGCTAAACAAACATTGGTAACATTGGGGTCATTCTTGATTTTGGGTGGTGCTGCACCAATTATATTGTTTGCGCGTAAGGCGAGAGATACAGTTTTGGCAAGGGCTTGCGGTCTTGCAAGAAGTATTGGTGGTGGTATTGGTGATGTGGTTTTTGCTTTGTATAAAAATGACCCACATCGCAATAAGGTTGGTATTCTCTGCGGTATAGCAAGTGTTTGTGATATAGCTAAACGCTGGGTTGGCGAGAAATGGGGTCAGATACTTATACACGCAGCTGCAGCCTTCAATGTTTCTGGTTATGCAGCCTGGAACTCACGTGATGGTAATAAGGGTGCAGTTGTATCTTAGAGCGCACCAGAGAATTTGCCGGATATATTAGTTCCAGCAGTTCTAGTCTCTTCACCAGTTAAATCACCAGCCAGTGGGTTAGTTACTGTTTTAAGTACGTTTGTGATCTTCGCGTTATAAGTAGCAGTGAAGCTATCATCATCAACAGCGGTAATTTTTATGCTGCCTTTAGATAGACCCGATTCTTCATCGCTAGCTAGAATTGTAGATTTACCGCTACTAGCTGTAGAAGTGTAACCAAAATTAAGATTAACGCTGCCACTTTCTACATCTTGACCAGTCGTGACATCGAAAGTCGCGCCTTTAACGATTTGTGATTTGATACCTTTAAGAATAATAGTCATAGTACCTGTGCTAGCACCGCCAGCTCCAGCTTTGACGCCGGTCATAGAGACAGTCACATCTTCGCCTGAAGTGATAGTTGTGGATACCGGATCTACTGCTGCTTTGAAGGGTACGTTGCCGATTTTAAATTGGCTACTAGCAGCTGAGGCGGCT
>JACCDV010357420.1_pt1 | contig 30195 bp, 7 predicted proteins | sample 7446131 | NCBI WGS metagenome assembly JACCDV01 (sample SAMN15323448, study PRJNA562643) | freshwater metagenome | isolation source: river surface water | place: USA:Blue River Watershed | collected 2017-08-17 | reverse complement strand
CATAAATAAAAGTTAATTTAAAATATTGCAAATAATAATTAAATTAAAAAATAATAAATATATCGTTAAAATTCTAATTAATAAGTTTACTAAAACTAAAATGATGATAATACTTTTTAAAAGTTAAGATATGTTTATAATGACTAAAGTGACTAATCTTAAATTATATAATATATATAATACCCAAAAGAGTTAATAATTTAGAAATAAAATATTATTTAAAAATATATTAAAATATAAAGTTATAAAACATTTGAATAACGATTGCTAAATCCTTTAGAATATTAACATTGATAAAAAGATAAAGAGCTATTTTAAATTTATATGAGCATTAAAGAAAGATATAAAAATAAGCCTGAAAAGCTAATATAATTATACTAGATATATTTTAATAAGATTCCGTCTTTTAATTTAAATATATAAAATTATGATCCTGATACATTTTTATTTAGTTTTGAAGAATTTAAATAAGAATTTTAAGGTATATAGGCATTTAAGAATGATAAGGAAGAATATTGTAATCACTTAAAAAGATTTTATGAAAGAACTACAAAATAAAAATACTTTATAGATAATAATCAGTTGAAACTATTAAATATAAAAAATATAGAAATATAATAAATTTAAATTATTTATATATGATATTTTATTATATTCCATTATTTATATTTTTATCAATATACATTGTTTAATTGATGCGAGATGTCTCAAACTCTTATTCTAATTTTTTGTAATTTTCTTACATTTTATAATAATATTGCATCATTTTTTGCTAGGTTTCTTTATCTATTTAATTATCTTTTACAGGAGGGCCTTTATCAATTTGATTTGTTTTAATTATTATTTTAGTTTTTTCATTTTTACCTACATAATCTTTTAAATTATTTTAGTTTTAAAGTTATTTATTTGCCCACCATAAACAGCTTTCGTTGATGCTTAAAACTTAAATATTTTTAAAATAAGCTTTTAGATTTTATTTATTATTTAACAATATGAATAGTGGATCTAATTATAATATTCCAATTTAGCCAGGAAATATAGTTAAAATAAACTAAATTATTTACTAAATATGATATTCTAATAATTAATGATCAATATTATTATCTATTTAGTTTAATTGAGGTTTATAATATTAAATAATTTCTTCCTATAATTTATTAAAAATATCTATGTAATATTATTCAACCTATTTTCCAACTCTTTATTATTCTAAATCTTAATTATCCTTAATAAAAAACCTTTATAACAAATCATAATCTTCTTTTAATAATTATAAATTATCTTAATTTTTAATTGGCCCATGGTTGATATATTGATTTGTATAATTCAAAAGTAATTATAAATATATCAAGTTATTATGAGTATTAAATAGATCATTTGATAAATTGCCAATATTAATTTCAGTGTTTGTTAGGTAATTAAAATATTTTTCTTAATCATACTTAAATTATACTATTACCATAATAAGTAATTATATATTATTAAATTTTTATAAATGTATTTTTAATACGTATTATATTTTTAACTTTTATGTTTAATGTTTTAAAACAATGAGTTGATAAAAATCAATTAATAAAATAATTATAAAGAATTCGATATATAATTTTTATGAGAATAAAAAAGTCATATTATGAATATACAAATCCATATGGCTGATTTAGAAAACTAATACTTTATATTTTTGATAGAAAATAAATATAACTCGTTGTAATTTTAAATTATAAACAATGGTATAAATAACAATGAAAACTAGAATGACAACATATCTATTGAATCTAATTAAAAGAATATAATGCTAATATTAAATAAAGATTTGTTAAAAATAAAGGATGAGGAATATTATCATTCATAAGCTACATTATGATTTAAATTAAATTTAATAAATGATACATAAATATAAAATATAAAAGTTATATATTAGTTAAATTAATAGATTATCTTAAATAATATGAATAGTTCTATTATATACTTTTCAAAATCTATTTAAGATTATAAATTAATTTTTTCGAATATTTTAATAAAAAGCTCTTTATAAAAGTTAAGATATTAAATAAGTACCATTTATGGATAACAATTAAGTATTTAAGAAATTAATTTATTAGTTTGCAACTAAGTATATTATTTAAATAAAATATTTGATGATTAAATAGCGGGAGTATTAAAAGAAGATAATTTTAAATAAATATAAAATTGTTTAGAATAACAATAATAAATATCTCTTGAATTTATTAATTAATAAAATCAATTGATACTTTTAGATATATTTATAATTGAAAATAACATTGAGGATATAAATTCTTAATAAATAAATTAATTATATGATTGAAGTAAAGATTAATAATCAACTGTTTATTAAATTAATTATAATAATTTGCTTTAAGATTATAGTTTAATTATAATAATGTAATCATTAAAGTAAAATAATAATCTTTTTGTTAATCCTTTTTATTTACCAAATAATCAAAATAAATTTTATTATCAAACAACAGGATTATATTCTAAACGAATAATTATTAATAAAAATTAAATAAATGAAATTATTAGTTAAAAGAGTAATTTATATATAGCAGTTTTATCTGATTAAGGGGGTGAATATTAATTATAGTTTTAGTTTAATGAGGAGGAATCACATGGATAATTAAATTTAGGATAATAAGAATAATTTGAAATATTAAGAGATTAATTTATATAATTAGAAGTATATTTAGGAGAAAACTATTTATAAAATGATAAAGAATTAAGTCTTTATTTAAATGTTATTGAAGGTAAAATCAATTTGTTTATAATTTAATGTTAAGAAAATAGTTGCAAATACTCTGATCAAGATTTATAAAAGACTTCTCTTAAGTTTACCTAACAAAATTCCTCAATAAATACTGATATTAAAATTAATTAATTCTTTGATATAACTAAATCAAATACTTTATTATTTGTTGTTTAGGGTTTATAATAATCAAGAATTAATATAATTTTAAGAGATTTAGAGGTGTTTTCGATATTAGATATTAATAAAAGTTTAAGTTGTATAATATAAGAAGGTAATAAAAACTTACATAAAATATGATTTGATAAAAATATTTAAAATAGCTAACTATTAATAGATTATCATTATGGATAGATTAAAATATTTGTTTAAAATAACGAATAAATAGATTTTAGTAAAACTCCTTCATTAGAGCTTAATCCTTAATAAATGAAATTTAATAAAACATCTTATATTTAATTAAATTAATATCTATAATAAAATAATTCTAGTATTATTTATATTTGTATAGTTGCTTTAACAAAATCTTCTTTAAATATATTAGTTAAAAGCAATGATTAAGTATATTTATAAGAATTAGTAAAAAACCAAATTTTAACTGATTATTTATAAAATTCAAAATAATCTAATTATTATGTTATTAAGCAATCTATTTTTTAATAAGATAAATAAATTAACATAAACCTCATTCCGATAAATGGTGTTTTTGATATTTTAGTTTTTCAATAAGGAGATATAAATAATTACAAATAAAGTATTATGTATAAAGAAGCTACTTCAATTAAGATATAATAAAGTGATATATAGATTAATTAAGATATTTATCTAGAAATAAAAATCAATGAAAATTCAAAATATAAAGAAAAACTAGAATATAATATTTTATTATAAGTTGATAATAATATTATTTGATTATAACCATAAATATTTTTATAAACAACAGCTTAATAAACAGATTTATTTTAAATTGAGATTGTTAGTGATATGCGAGATTTACTAATTATTAGATCAACTCATGATTCAAAAAATTCAATAGCTTGTATTTATGTTGAAAATTAATTTATATTGAATTAAAACTAATAATGTGATTTTTAATTTAGTTAATTTGAAACAGGTATATATTTAAATTATTCACAATTAAATAACTTATGTAAGCATAATTATGATTAAAAAATATCATGTTTTATTTTCATTAAAATTAATGAAAGTTAAAATTAATAATATTCTTTAGGTTATACTTTTGATTAAAGACCATTTTATATTACCTCATAGAATTTTATTTAGATACCTAGTATAATATCTAATAGTTATATTTTATCATTCATTTATTCATTAGATTAAATAGCTTAATTTTATATAGAATTATCTAAAACTTTTAAAAGCTAATAACTTTAATGTAAAATAACAAATATAGATACATCAAAACAATTATAAACAAAAACCTAATAAATTAATAAAAAGTTCTTAAAAGATTATAAAAACAAAACAACATGTTACTACTCATATAAATTTATTAAAAAAATTTCGGGTTAACCAAAGATTTTAATACAAATAAAAGGATTTAAAAAATCAAATAAAGTTATTGATTTTAAAAATAATTAATTATTAACAATTTTTAAAAATGTAAAGCCTTTAATGAGAAATCAAATATATGATGATTAATTAATAGCTAATGAAAATAAATACTATTCGATATTTAATAACTCTCTATAGAAGTATTTACAGTTAGAAATATTTAGTAATTCTACTAATGATATTAAATTATTAATTTGTGAGGGATTAGGTTGATTACCAGATATTTCTTGTAAACCATTCATAACAAAAATAGGAAAGAATATTTTAAGCTTATAGTTAAAAACATAAAAGTAAAATCACTATGTTTTTTCTCTTTAAAGTAATAATAACACTAATATAAAAATATTTTGGAATAACAATCCAAATATTGATTTTATAGAATTAATTCCATCTTAATTAAAAGTTTTAAATTATTAAGTTTAAAAAGAAATGTATTTAAAAGTTCATATACCTAAACCAATTAAATAAACAGAATAACCCATTATTTAATTATCATACATTAGTTCCTAGAATTTAAATATTTATATTAAAAAGTAAAATAAATAAGGAATATAATACCCAAGTATTATTAATAATGATATGAATTTTAATAATTAATATTCTATTGGTGTAAACTAAATATTAATAATGGAGACCGATAAAGCTTTTTGTTTGGATTGTTTTTTATTGTTAAAAATTGAAAGCACGTAAAATTGTTAAATTAACTTAATATTAAATAATTAAAAAAATAAGATTTAAATTGATAAAGATGAAACTATTCCGGATTTACTATAGCCAAATAGCAGTTGAATTTTTATTATATAAGTAGAAAATAGCGAAATAATATATGTAAATATGAGTTAATTATTTGGAAACGGTGTAGTTTAAATTTATGAAAAAGATAAATAGAATGAAGCATCAAAATTTGAAATTAATTCAGCAATCGACCAATATATGTCAAAAAATCATTTTTTAAAATATGAACCCAAAAATAATGAAAAAAAGTAATTCACTTATTATATTTAGGTTGATAATAATACATAAGATTATTTAAGATACTTAATAAATTGGAATTAAAATAGTAACTATACATTATTAAATCCTAACATTAATAAAATCGTAGAATTAAAACCAAATGAAAAAACAATATTTTCTGTGTAAACTTTATTAAATAGTTAAAATTATGAAATTCGACTAATTTTATAAAAAACAGAAGTACATTTAAAAGATATAAATTTAAAAGAAATATTACCTAAATGTATTTAAATTGGATATACATAAAATAATATTTTTTTTGAAATATAAAATTATGATTTATGAGTTATTGAAAATGTATTATATTTAAATATTCAAATGGAGAATCATCAAAATTAATAAATATAGTTTATATTAATAAATTAAATAACTTAAACTTCTGTGTTTAAGATATAATATATTACTGGTAATTTTTAATAAATATTTTCTGGAGAAATAAAAACATTAGAGATCTAAAAAGGAAGCTAAATTATTTTATCAACTAGCAATTTACCAGAAATAATATTATAATTAAATGTTTATATTTGTAAAGGGTAAATAGATGTTATGATATATGATTCTGTTTCTAGCTTAGAATAAAGTAAATAAATTTAATATAAATAAGAGCAATAAAATTTTAAATAAATATTTTCTTATTAAACTCTAACTTATTAAAGTATTATTTTAATAAAAAACTAAAGCAAAGAGGATATAGCGTATATAAAAATATATTTTATGGATTAATTATTCTTATAAAGAAATATTTATCTTAATAATTCTATACTATTAAATAATAATATTAAATATTACGCTGATAAATATTTTATTTAAATACCATTTCCATAATTTTAAAAGGAAATTGATTAATCAATTAAACATGAATTAACTATAACCACAATTATTTCAGCTGATGAATCCTTAGGAAAAGAAATATCAGTTTGTGGTAAACATTTTCAAAAATAGCCTATAAAAGAAGATTAATTATATAAAAATAGAAATTGAATTGTTATAACTAATTTATAAGAGTTTTAAAAAACAAATAAAAATATGAAAATTAGCATACCCAAAAAAATGAAAAAATAAAGCTATTTTATATTTATTTCTCTTCAAATTAATTTATTACCTTAAGAAGGATATTACTTAGATTCTGACATTAAAGAATAATTTTTTTATTAAATGATTTCCATTTCTACAAAGAATTTAGAAATTGACACAAATTTAATTTAAAATATTGTATTTTTATTAGGGTTTTTCTCAATTGTTTTTGTTTTTCTATTTTAGTATATTACAGGAGATTCTTTTGAACCAAGAATTAGTATTTCTTTGAAAGAAAGAATAAAAGAAATACTAAATATGAACATTGATGCCATTAAAATATTAGAGGCAGATTTTACATAAGAGTAATTACAGTATTAAATACAACAATAAATACAGTAAGTAGATAAATATGCTAAATTTTAAAGTGATAAATCAATACTAGATTAAAAAATATTATTATATAATTATTTATAATGATTAAAACGGTTAAAAAAAATTAAAATATAACTTAATATGATATATAAAGAATATAAAACCTATTATAAAGTTTTGATAAAAAGCAAAACATTATTTAATAAGATATTAAATAAGACGATTGGATTAATGAAATTATTTAATATAAAGAAATTATTGATTAAAAAGAAAAATAAAAATAGTTATAAAGAGAGTAATAAATGATATAACTATAATAAATTGAAAAAGAAAAACTAAAATAAGAAAAAGAATTTTTAATAAAAAACAGTAAAGATAGTATATTTAATTAAAATGATAAAATAAAAAGCATAAATAAAGCTTTAGAGATGTGTAATATTTTAAATATTAGAGAATAATAAAAGCATATTTAATCTTAACTTTAATAAGAATAATAAGAATAAGAAAAAAATTTCATTTAATAAAGATAATAAATGATTAATTAAATAGATTTAAAAGAATAGATATTGTTAAAATAAATTAAAGATAAATATTAAGAACTTAATAAATTTTAAAATAATTAAATTAAATCTAATTAAATTAAAAAGTATCTATAATAAGAATAAAATTTAATATATGAATTGTAATTAATAAAAAATAATTAATTACAGTTATTTAAAGAATAGAATTATAATTGTTTAATTAAATAGAAACAAAGATAATTAAATTAGGAAATTAAAGAATGGGATATTCGTACTAATCAAATAAAATAATAATAAGAAAAAGAGTTTCAATAATAAATTGATATTTAATAATAAGAATATATATTAGTATAATAAAAATGAGAGTTAGAATAGTAAAATAGAAAATAATAATAATAAAAAGAGAATTTTGAATATAAAATAAAATAATAAGAATATTTAGCAAATCAATTATTGAATTCTCAAAAGGAAAAATAAGATTATTTATTAAATAATATAAAAAAATATGAAGAGTAATAAGATTAAATATAATTATAAGCAATCAATAAAAAGAAATAAATGATATAAGATATAATATAATAATTAAAGATTAATATTGAATTAAAAAAACAAGCTTAGCAAAATTAAAATAAATTTAAAAATGAATTTTAACAATTTTGGATCAATAGGAATCAATAAATTGATTAATAAGAATAATAATAGAAATAATAATTAAAGTAATTATTGTTAGAAATATAAAAATATAACTAATAAAGTAAATTAGATAAAGAAAATTAAAGATCTGATTTGGATTTAGAAGATTTACAAATATCAGAATAAATAAAAAATTAATAAAGTTAACAATAAGAATAATTTGAATAATATGCTTAATAGCTAATATAAAATTTAAAATAATAAAAAAGAAATATAAAGCCTTTATTAATAGAGTTAAAAAAATAAAAAATCAATTTATAATAAATTATTTATAATTTAAAATCAATTAAAATTATCCTAATACTGGTCAGTGGTCACTAATATAAGTATATTAATCAATAAAATAATTAATAGATTTAAGACTAATATAAAAATTATTGATTATATAAAGAATTCTATCTGTATAAGAAGGAAAATGCTTTTTAGTAATTTAAAATGTGTTTTTATTTTTTTGATATTTATAAGTTGGTGGAAATCATATTTACATTTCTTAAAACTATTAATAAATATTTTATTTTAAGTTATTACTTAAGAAATAATCATTTTCTTAATTTAGTTATTTTTATAATAAGAATTCATCATTTTGTTTAAGGATATTAATCCAATCTTATTTTTAATCCTATTAAATCATTTTTAAAAAATCTGAAAAATTTATTTAAGATCAAAAATTAAAATCTCCAAGAAAAAAAGCAAAATCAAAACTATGTTGTTTAATAATTTTTTCTTTAATTAGTTAAATACAATTTTATCATTTAAAATGATTTTATAGATCGCATGGTAAATGAAGATTACAAAATAAGATTTTTATTTTATTTGTTTGCAATAAACAATATTGAGCAGCTTTATTAGGAGATAGACCATAAAATCCAAAGTATAAATCACCTTAATATTTTATTTAAGAATTCATAATTTTAAGTTTATTAACTAACAATAAAAGACTTAAAGCATTTAATTCCTATTAAGATAACAAAACGAATTTTTAATGAAAAAAATCAACAACTTTTTAAATCCAAATCTTTTTATTTGAAAAAATAAAAGATTTTAAGATAGAATTACTACATTCTTAAGTTCCAATAACTATAATATCAGATTAAAAAAGATTTTCTAATGAGGTTTTATTTTAACAAAACGTAAAATCTTTAAATAAAGCTGGACCATTTTTTTCTCCCATGTTATAAGTCATACAACAAATCTTTAAAGTATTTTTTTATTTTCCCCAATTTTAAAAATATAAATTTTTATATTCCCTTATTTCTTATTATAATAAATCTATTTATATTTATTTCATGTTATCTTATTACATTAATAAAATATTGTAAAATTATAAAAACAAAAATTAATAAATCTATTTTTATTATTAAGCTTTAGTTTCAACTTCAACCTCAACAGGTTTAGCTTCAACTCCTGTAAACAAAGGTAAATGTTTTGTTTATTTTCCCAATTATTTAATTTTGTCATCATTTGAGAAATATCTAATTGCTTATTTAGCAACAGACATTACAATTTTGAATTTTTCAGAAAGAATTGAAGGAGTTACCAATCTCATCTTTACAATTTCTTTAGCCATGTCTTTGAATTATTCAGAAGTTAGAAAGACATTAAAATCTTTCTTTTCTTTCTATCCTCCTTTGGACCATTTCTTCTTAGAGGTTTTTCTTGAGGCTAAAGCGGCTTTGGCAATTGCTTCTTTTGATTTCTTTTATCCCATAACTGGCTACTTTCCCATCTTTTTAACTTTATAATTTTAATTCTATTTATAAATGACATAAAATAAAAATATTAAATTTAATGAAAAAAGTGATAATAAAAATGAGGAATTAAATGAAGGCGTTTTATAAAAAGATTTAAAAATGATGAAAATTCCAACTTTTTAAATGTTAATAAACCCTTTAAAGGATCTAACAATTTTATAGAATAAATAAATAGATGGTTTAAAAGTATAAATAGGAACTCCTTTAGCAGAAGGATTTATTTTATAGCATGAGTTTAATTTATAAAACTAAGATAAAGAATAAACTCCTTAAATAATTTATGAGAATTAAAAATAAGCATTCTATTAATTTACAAGTTAATATCATCATATAGATAAATAAAAATAATTGAAATTTAGTTTATTAGGATTGTTAACAAATAATGGTGATTTAAATGCAATATTCTAAAAATAAATTGGAAGTTTATTAGTAAAATTATAATCATAATTTATAGGATTTCCTTTTTGATAATTTACTTCAACAGAATTAACTTATTGAACTAAAAATGCTGTATAAACATTTTAAAATAATACATAATAAGTTGATTATTCAATTATGTAAAGATTTGGTAAAAAGACATTGGTTGGTTGTTCAATAAACTATTATCCTTTGTATTAAAAGTTATAAACGGGTTATTCAGTTAAATATAATAGAAAAGATAATTAGAAATTCTATCTATAATATTAAAGTGGTTTACAAGATTATATTTCTTTAGGAGCAATATATAAATTTAATAAATAATAATATTTTGGTTTTGAGTTAGAATTTTAAGATAAAAATAAGATTCCTGAAGTTAATTTTGGATACAAGAAAAAAATGAATAATTTTGAGCTATAAAACACAGTTAATAATAAAGGAGAATTTCAAACATTATTTTCTTTTATTCATTCATAAATTTTTAAGATCAAATATTTTCTTAAAGGAAGTCTTCTTAATAAAGAATTTCAAACTGGCTTAGCAGTAATTTTAGGTTCAGAATAAAAATTTAATTTTTATAATTTTTTTTATGAAATTAAAAAAATTCTTTTTAAGATATTTTCCACCTGGTGTCATTTTGGAATATTAAAAAAGTAATGGAGAAATCGAAAGCAAATCAATTGATTTATTAAATTTAAATGAAAATACAAATGTAGAAGATTTGGTTGATGAAATTCTTAATGAAGAACCATTAATATAAGAATCTAAAAAACATTACCTTATAGAATTAATAGGGAAATTATAATAAAAGATTATTGGAAAAGAAAAGTAAAAATTCGTAATCTAAAAGAAACTAATATCACATAAACAACCTTTGACAAATTTATAGTTTAATAAATATGGTACTCAATTTATTACTGGTTCATATGATAATACTTGTTGATTATGGGATTCCAAAACTGGAGAAAAAATTCACACATTAAAAGGACATAAAAATGTTGTTTATTCAGTGTGTTTTAACAATCCTTATGGAAATCGAATATTTACAGGTTCTTTTGATAAAACATCTAAAATATGGGATGTCGATTCAGGTAAATGCTTAGCCACATTAGAAGGACATTAATAAGAAATTGTTGCATTAGCTTACGAATCTTAAGGAAATATTTTAGCAACAGGATCCATGGATTGTTTAGCAAAAATTTGGGATGTAGAAACTTAAAACATTTTATTTGATTTAGAAGGTCATGAAGGAGAAATCATATCATTAAATTTCTCATCTGATGGAGATAAAATTATAACGGGAAGTTTTGATAAAACAGCTTGAGTTTGGGATATGTGAAATGGTGAACTAATATTAACTCTATAAGAACATTAGGCAGATTTATCAAAAGCAATTTTTGAATTTAGTGGAGATTTCATAGCGACTTCTTCATTGGATAATACAGTAAAAATTTGGGATTTTTGATAAGGACTTTGTATAAGAACATTTAGTGATCATTAAGATGAAATCTTCGATATTAATTTTAACTCAACAGGAACTTTATTGGTAAGTGCATCAAATGACTCAACAGCAATTATATATAATATGTAAGAACTCTAAAACCAAGCTGTTTTGATTGGTCACGATGCTGGAATATCAAAAGCTGTATTCAATCCTCAAGGAAGAAAAGTATTAACATGTTCAGAAGATGGAAATGCTAAAATCTGGGATTTAAATGGAAAAGAATTATAAACTTTAAAAGGACATGAATAGGAAATACATTCCGGAGAATTCAATTATAATGGAGATTAAATAATAACAGGAAGCAAAGATAATACTTGTATTATTTGGAAAGATTTCTTATCAAGAGATGAAGATTAATAAAAAATATAAAATCTATTTATTTACATAAGAAATTCTATATTTTTAATTAAAGTATTTTTCTGTTGTTTTCAGGGCATTTTTTTATAATTAAATGATAAAACCAGTTCTTATCTTCCTCTTCATTAAGAATTTTAAAATTAATAAAACATAAAGGACATCTTAAATGGTTATAAATTGGTTTTTGTTTCTTACAATATTTTTTATGCTCTTAAAGTAATTAATTATTAAAGAAAGGAAAATCACATTAATTACATAATTAAAGAATTCCTTATTGTTTGCATTAGTTTTTAATATGAATTTCTAAATCTTTAATTTCAACAATTTAATTACAATAAATACAAGGATTTAATAAAGGACATTCTTTCCAATAATGAACATTTAAAAAGTCTTCATTTTAAAAATCATCATTTTTCAATAAACAAAAATTACACATAAATTATTCATTTTCTTTCATATTTATTTCTTATTTTATTTACTAAGAATTATTACTAAAATCATCTAATTCCTTTTATATTGTATTCATTATATTCTCTCTTAGTTTATTTTACTTGAAATAACTTATAGTTTCATTAATTCCATAAAATTAAGAAATTAATATAACAAAAGATAAAACAGAATCTCTTATATCTTTTTTAGGATTTTATAAATTATGTAAACAAGACTATAATAATCTGATAATGGTATCTTTAGATATTATTTTATCTGATAAAGAAATCAATTATTATCCAATTTAAAATCTTCCAATTATATAGTTCGTCGCTTTAGTGTTTGGACCTGTTATTTCTTATGTAAAAATTCTACTTAAAATATCATCGAATTTAATAATCTTTTAATCTGAAATCTCTAATAAAATTCAAGCAATAATTTCTGTTTATTAATTATTTTTAATTTCTATACATTTTCCTAATAAATTAGTAATTATTAATTCCAATATTTAAATTAATTAAATATTAGCTTAATTGCTTTATAATTCTTTATATTTTTTTCTTAGTTTTAAAATTTCAATAAAAACTTTTAGAGAAATTGGATTTATCTAAGGGATATGATATTAAAGAAAATGATTATTAATTTGCCAACAATTAATAAAGAAAACAGTTAAATTATTTGTTATAATAAAATCATTAGGAATATTGATATTTTCTTAATTAAAATTTATCAAAGTTTCTAATAATAAATTACATTTTTATAATTTATGTCTCCAATTAAGAGAAAATGAAAAATCTAAGAAATCTTTGGTAAAAATATCTTAAAATTAAGTCATTTCATTCAATGCATTTTAATTAATCTCTGGTTATTCATTATTCTCTTATATTTATTAATTTTCTATTTATTTACTTTTTCATTCTTTTAAAATTTATAAAGGAATTTCTTCATAATTTTCTATATTTTTATTTTCTTTATTATTTTATAATTCTTAAATTATTTCTATCTAAGTAGTTGTAGTTTATTCTTTAGTTTTACTTATTTCTTAATTTTCATTATCAAAATTTTATAATTGTAATTTTGCCTTTTAAATATTTTATGAAATTATCTATGCTTAATCAAAGTCTTCATTTATAATTGCTTCTTATTTATTTTCTTCCATTAGTGATATTTAATTAATCAATATTTGAATTTCCTTAATTTTCTCAACAAAATATTTTGCATTAACAAAATCCTCTTATAAAATTGCTTATTTCTTTTTTTCTTCATATTTTATTAATAAATTTTATGATTTCTCTTCATATTAAAAATCATTAGTTTTTTAATAAGAAGTTTCTGTTTGAATTTAATACCCAAAAGCTTTAATATTAATGATTCCAACTTATCAATCAATATTATATTAATTCTAATGTGGTTCGAAAAAGATTAGTTTTAAAAATTTGATATTTTAATTGATAAAAACTGTCTTAAGTTCTCATGCTTAAAAACCATTTTCTATATTTGTAGATAAATTTATATATCCGAGTCTTTAATATTCATTGTTATTTTAATCTGAAGCCGAATATAAAATATTTACTCTTGAAGCAATCTTAATTTAATGACATAAAATCTATATTTTTTCTATATAAGAAAGACAATCCAAACTAAAAACAATATACTAAGGAAATTAAGAATATTTTTTACTTTACCAGCCTCTATTTTCTTTCTTCATATTAAATATATTCTCAATTGGATGAGTATTCTCTTAAGAAGAAAAATCTATTATATTAAGGTTTAATTATTTATTATCATTTTTCATTATAAAACTATTAAGAAAACAATTTTATTAATAAATTAATCTTTTATATTAAATGGCTTAAAAGATAAAAAAGTAATAAAAAATCTATTAAATTAAGAAATAGAAAAATGATCTTTTAAAAGAAAAGAAAATTTCTTCTTATTTCAAAGATTCTAAAAAATATCTTTTTTAGTCTTAAATCAAAGAATAAAAAAATTTCTTCTCTTTACCTATTTTACAGTTGCTGCAAGGAGATAAATAAAATAATTCTATAAAATCCTTTTGAGAATTTAGGAATTCTTCTCAATTAGAATTTGCTCCTTCAAAGTTAAAAAGCTTTGTTAAGTAAAGATTTGGAGCAAAGAATTTAATATTAAATCTTTAAACTAAAAATCAGAGAAATCTTAAAAATAGTAAAAATCAAAAACAATATAAGATAAAACAAGAATGGTCAACAGTCTCTTCTTTACTGGATTTTAAATAAAATTTATAAAAAATATAATTTAAAGATTTTTTGTTGCTGAAATAATTTCTTCTATTCTTTATTATGATTTTTATTAATTATTTTATAAAAGGTTTTCTTAAATATATAAATAACCAGTTTTTACATATTGATAATCCTATTCTAAATAACTTCTTTTATTTATAAGAAAAAATCATTTAAAATATTCTATTTAATAATCTCTTATAATCTAACTGATAATTCAATCCTTTTAAAAACTACATGAAAAAATAACATTAATTATTGATTCTATATTTTCTGTAATATTTTAAGAAACATTTTTATTTTCATAAATCTCATAAATTCTATCATATAAATTAATCTTTAAAATTTTATTAATTTTTAATTATTCTTATATTTAATTGAATAAATCTTAACATTTTTATTTCTTTAAATTTACATCTATTTAATTTTAATTGTTTTTTAATATATTAATTGAATATATTTATTAATAATCACAAACTCTTTATTATAATCATTAAAGAGACTATATTTATTTATAAATATTTTCTTTATTATTTTATTCAAAAATCTAATTGACTTTAGAAAGATCATTATTAAAGCAATTTACATATTAAGCTGTTAATTATAATCAATTAAAATTATTATTTTCTTCCCAACAACTTAAGAAATTTTATAATGTTTTTTCTTTAGTAATTTAAAGATATTCACAATCAAAGATAAAAACATTGAAAAGTAAATTTAATAAAATTAATAACAACATTTCAATTATAATGCTTCAATAAGATTAATTATAAAATTGCTTAAATTAGTTTTTAGCTAAAAATGATTCTGTTAAATAAATAGCTATTTTTGCTAATAATTAAAAGATAATTTTAACAACTGCAAGCAATTAATATATTGATGTATTATATTCATATATTTATCATTATTTTGATTTATATGATTTTAATGTTCAGTTTTAGCAAAAGTTTTAATAAGATAGAGATATTCCATAGTTAAAGATTTAATATTTTCAAACAGAGGTAAATTAATTAGTAATTCTTAATAGTTATTTTGCCTATAGACAAACAAGGGTTTTTATATTCAATATTTATTATAGAAATGAATGATTTTTCAATTATTAAATATTCTTAACATTTATAAGTTATTAGTTAATTTACAGATTTTTTGTAATCTCAAATTCAGTGTCTTTTTTAATTAATTTTTAATATATAATTGAATATAAAATATTCTAAGTGTTTATATTACTTTATTATAATTATTCTATTTATCATATTAGGATTTATTTAGCTTGTTCCAATCATAAAATCTCTAATTCTTATTTTAATAATGATTCAAGCAATTCATTAGCCACTTCATTGCTATCTAAATTATTAATTAATTTTTATATTGATTTTCACTCATAAATTTTATCTATTTAAATTTATTTTTATTCCTCAATTTCTTCTTTTAAATTTTATATTAAAATACTTTATTCTTTAATTAAATTATTTTAGCTATTTTGTTAATTACTTATAACAGAATAGTCTTTATTGATGGTATTTTATAATGAGTAAATATTCTAATAAAGATTTTATAAATTCATATCTAAAACCTCCTATTGTTAGTCATTCAGAGATGTTATATTCAGATCAATTAATGCTTACTGTATTTTGTTAATAAAATCAAATTAAAAAATACTTTAAAAAATCTACTCTATATCATTTAGATTAAAATTATTATTATTATTATCCTTATTTATAAATGTCATATGTATTTCATGACTTTCCTATTAAAGCTTTTAATATCATATTTATTAATCTAAAAGCTTTCTATTAAGAATATCATTTTTAGTTTATAATTTATTCAAATCTAATTTTAAGTCATTATTTTCAATAATAAATTTCTCATCTTAATGAATTTCATTTCTATATTTTTATAATTCTGAATTTAAAATATCTTTTTATTAAGAAATATTCTGATTTGATATTTTCTCTTGTTATAATAAGGATTAAAGTTCATTGATTTTCTAGTTTTATTATTATTTTATTTATTCTAGTTCCTTTATCTAAGTTAATTAATCTTTATTTTCTTTTTTTAAATTGTTTATAATTTCATCTGTAAAATGATAATTAAGTGAATCTCTATTAGATTGATGTTCTTATAATTATTACTCTAAACTTTCTATTAATTCTTTATCTCTTTTTTATTATTCAAGAGAATTCTAATATTCTTTTTTAATTTTTATATTTTCTGATTATAACTATTAATAATCTTATTCTAACTAATTACAATATTAAATTATATTATCTTTTTACTATCCATTTTCTTATTATTTTTGAATATTAATTTATGAATAAAAAAATTAGAGAATTTATATTAAATCTAAATGTAATTCATTAAAATCATCATTATTATATTCTTTGAAATTTAATATTTAAATTTCTTTGATTTTTTCTTATTCTAAAATTGTTACTAAATAAATTAGAAAAATATATATAAATTAAACTAGAGTATCATTTATTAAATGTTAATCATTTGTAAATTAATCTAAATATAATTCCATAAAAGAAATAATTTCAAATTAATAATTCTTAATCCAAAATTAATTAATAATTTCCTTTATTTATTAAATATTATTGATTTCATCTGTATATTCGATATTTTCAATATTTATTATTTATATTAGTTTATCTATATATGTTTAATTATTCATAATATTATCAAAAGAATCTACTTATTCATTAAAGATAAAAGAGTTAAAAACATTCATAATAATTTATTAAGAGTTTTCATTGTTAAAATATTTATAAAAAATCTCTTTGATTTAATCTTCCAACATTATAAATCCATAAAAAATATTAATATTAAAATCCCAATAAAATATTAGATAAATATTAAAATGATGAAATTACTCAGCTCACCTTGATAAATGAGAAAAGTAAAAAACTGAAATTAATCCTTTTTTTATAATCATTTTAACCATTAAAAATACTCTATTAAAAATAATAAGAAATCTTAATAAAAGAAATATACCAGGGAGGAACAATTATCCTGTAACTCAATCTTGGTTGAGTGGTAAAGAATTTGTCAGAAGTTTCCCTTAATTTGAGAACCGAACGTTCATTGTTGATGCTGTGTCCAAACAAGTGTTTAGTATTCAGAGGGAGCCAGGAGTAGTCCGGAGTCTCGCTGGATTTAAAGTTAGTCGACCGTCCTAGGCTGGCAACAGAGCAAGACAAAGCTAACGCTGAATTCTGTGTTTGGATAGCGCGGCAGAGATGATCTTCAGTTTATCGATTAAGAAGAGCTTTAAAGCAAATTTTTATTGTATTTATAATGGGGAATTGCTTTGTAGAAAAACATAATGAAATTCTTATATAAAAAGGTAATGAATAAACTGATGTAAATTTTAGTCTTTTTAATTCAATAAATTATTAAGAAAGAGAATAAATGAGATAATAAGTTGAATCATTAGAGAAAAGCTTTTATGCTGGAATAATTGAATGAATAAATATGGACATTGGATTTCATTAAAAGACCATTCATTGTCTTGTTAATATTAAAAATATTTAAGAAAAAATTTATTCATAAATTTAGATTTAAATTGATTAGGATATTTCCTTTATAAATCTTTTTTTATTGAATTTATCAAATGAGTCATTTTGTTCTATGTTTTTCTATGATAGTTTTGTCTGTTAAGAAAATCATTAAATTTTAGCTTAGGAATATATTTAGAGAATTCAGAGTGTAAATACAGATAAGTTATATATTTGATATTTTTATTAGATTGATGATTAAACAACTGTATAAATATTTAAGAATTGCTAAACACAAGAGCTCTGAATGATAAAAATTAAAAAGGAATATGATGGAAAATGTTTATTATTATTTTAAAGAGAAATTACATGATAAGAAGTATAGGGTTAAAGTATTAATATTTATATTAAAAATTCTTCATAATCAGAAATTGTTGGATTTCTAAAGGAATTCGAACAATTTTATAATTAAACAAAAAAGAACAGTTTTGAATATTTCTTTAATTAAAAAGAAAAAGCTTTATAAATATTCAATGATTGTAAGGATTCGAATTTAGCTTTTGAAAGTTACATTTAACCAAAACTTTCTGGTAGTGATGCTTTAGATAGTCAAAATACATTTTAAAATAGTGGAAATGAATAATCTTAAAAAACATATGAAAATCTCAGTTAAGAAATTGATTAATGAATTAATTAGAATTAATAAGAAGATTTACTTATTAAAAATTACATTGAATAAACACAAGATTAAATTACATTAAACCATCTTTCTAAATAAAATCTTTCTTTTTCAGAAGAGGAAGAAAATATTCCAAAAATAGTAAAATCAACATAAGAAGAAATTAAAGAGTAAAATCCATAATTATAAAAAACAAGCAGTAATGATACAATAACTTCTAATGAAGAAAGACGAAGAACATTATTAGAAGGAAAACCTAAGAAATTAAAGAGAAAAACTAAAAGAAGCAGAAATTATGAATAATAATTATAATTTTTAATATTAATTTATTATAATAAAATGGGTGGATATCTAAGTAAGACTTTATAATAGTTTCTTAAAGAATTCACTTATAATTTCGAATAGGAATAATTTAATATAAATCTCCTATAAGGATCTTTCAGAATTGAAAATCTTTTTTTAAATAATAAAAAATTCAATGAAATATTAAAATGAACAGATTTACCTTTTTCCCTTAGATTTGGTTTGTTAAAAAAGTTTAAAATTTAAGTTTCTTATTTTTCATAGAAAATAGAAACGATAATAATAGATTCCTTAATAATTATAATAGGAGAATGTTAAGATAATATTTATTCTAATAAGTTAAATAAAGAAGAAGAAATGGAATATTATTAATGAATGTTTAATATAATTAAAAAAGATTCAAAAATGCAATAGAAAAATAGTTATTTTAGCAAAGAAGAATTCATGAATAAAAAAAATGATAAAAAAATACCTTAAAAACAAGATAAAAAAGAAGTTAATTTTAATACAGATTTTCTATCTGTTGAGTTGTTATAAATAATCAAGAATTTATTAGATTGTAAAATTACCATTGCAAATTTATATGTTGTTTATGAAAATGACATTGATTTTATTAATTCCGGAAATGATTTGAATTTAAAGAAATTTAATTTAACTTTATAATTAAAAGCCTTAGAGTTCAAAAGTGAATAAATTGAAAAATATTTGGATAAAAATTCTGTTTTTAAGAATTATTTGAATTTTGGAGAATTTATTAAGAAAAGTGGAAATTTGTAAAACTCAGAAAACGTCTATTGGTCTTTATAATTTGAATAATTTAAGGTTTTATTCGGATCAGGAGATTTTAGTTTCTATGATGAAACAATGAGTTTAGAAAAGAAGAAATAATCAGAAATAGAAATCATTATGAATGTCTTTAAAGATAAATTTATTAAAAATTAAAGTTTTTCTTTTAAATTATTTTGTTTATAACAATTGGAGACAGATATTATAGTATTATATAAAGATAATTCATAAATTCCAATAAATGCTTTATTTTTAAATATTTTCTTTAGAAAAATTACCTTTAATTTTAAAATTCAAAAAATGGAATTAATTTTAGATATTTTAGCATATTTTAATAATCTTAAACTTATTAGTTAATTTTAGATAATAAAACCAAGTGTTAGATTTATGAATTAAGAAACATTAATAAAAATGTCAAAATTGTTAAATATTGAAAATACAAAGGATTTGAAGATATTAAAAAGAATAAATTGATTAATTTTATGAGATTATTTTTTAATTGCAATTTTACTAAGAAGATTTTATATTTATAGAAACAAAGGATTTTCAGCTTGATTAATGGTATTAAAAGATTATTGTAAAACATCAAGTTTATATAGAGTTTTATATAAACAATAAATTCCTAAAGAATTACTTCAAATATAAACATAATTCTAAGATTAATCTTAATAATAATAGTAAAACATAGAAATCTTAATATAAAATTATTATTAAAAAATCAGTCAGATAATATTAAAAAATTGATTTATTCCAATTTTAGGAAAAATTCATATTCATTTATGATTTGGGTTGAATTTAGAGTTAAATATTTATGGATGAAATTCATATGAAATTGATTAAAGATTTGATATAAAAAATCTCTTAGTTGATTTAGTGAAACCTATAGGATAGCCAAAATTCAAGTTTTTATTACAAATGGTTGATTTCCAGCTATATGCGTCAAATAAGAATTTTTAATAAGAAAATTGAAAAAGTTAAAAAATCTTTTAAGAAAATTTAACTTTTGAGAAATAGAAACAAGATTAATAAAAAGGAAAAATAATTATTTCTTTATAAAATTGTTAATTGAGTTTTGAGATAACATTTTAAATTGGTTAAAACAATTGATTAATAATTATTTTTTACTCTGATAATAAAATTGGAGATTTTGAGTTTTCCTATTTTCCAAAGATATTCCAAGGTATGGTTTTGACATTTCAAGAGTTAAAATCTATTACGAATAATTCCTTTAGAATAAATCTTGCTTAATCTATAGATAAATCACATTTAAATTTAGAGAAAATTCAAATTGAAAAAACTAAAAGCATTTTTAGCAAGGAAGGAAAATCTGATTAAGAATTACATAAGAAAATGGAGTTTTTAAATCAAACTTTATAAACTCTCGTAATTGCCTTTGATGCGAAGACTTAACCATTTATAGTTAGAATACATGATAGATCTGATAATGAATAGATTTTACTAAAATATTAAAATTAAGATATAAAAATTCATATTGATTTGGCCTTTAAGGAGATTTTATTCATAAAAGCACTTGGTGTTGAGATTTAATCAAAAAGATCAATTTACAGCCTTTGAGACATGCTTTATTCGTTATTCGAAGATTATTAAAGAAATTTAGAAATTTTAAAAACAGAATTGAGAATTTAAAACAAAGAAACTTATCCTTAATATTTAAGTTTATTAAGAACATCAAATTATAACTCTTTGTTATTCTAAAAACTCTCAACCCCAAATAATGAGAATAAAATAGATTAAAATCTGTAAAAAAGTTCTTAGAAAAAAATGAGTTAAATTTCAAATTTTGAATAATTTTACTTAAATAACTTTATGAATTTGTTTATCAAGTTTATAATGTAACCCATTGGCCTTTCAGTATTATACTAAAATCTTAAGAGATTAAATATCTGATTTTAGAAATTCTGAACTTTCAATTATATCAGAGAATTACTTCTTATAATAAATATTATTCTGTAAACAGTAAACTTTTAGTAAATTATAGAAGATATTTAAAGCTGTGTTTTTCTTTACTAAATTATCCTCCATTCTTAGTTTACGTAAAAATCTTTGCCAATAAGAGTCTATTTTAGAAGGAATTTAGATTTTATTTTTATCAAAAATGATTGTTTCTTTAGATGAAGTTTTTGGAGGAAAAATAATATCATCAAAATATCAATAGAAAATCTCTCAGAAAATTGGCTCTTCATTTCCTCTCATCCAAATGTTATTCTATATGTTGAAATTATAATCCTTAAGAAATTCCTAATATGAATTTTATAGTAAAATTTATAATGTTATAAAGTCGAAATTTCTTTATCCTTTTAGACTTTCTTTAAAACTTTGTAGATTTTTACCTATTGAATAATTTGTATTAAAAATACTATTATAAATATACTACATTAAAGAGTATCTTTTCATATATGAGGAATTTGTTTATTCTAATAAAGAAATTTAAATTTTTTAAGAATTTAACTCTTTTTATTATACCTTCAAATTCTTTTATTTATTAAGAGAAAATATGTTTCAAATTATCTCTATTTCCTTAGTTAATTTTACTTAAATCAATTATTACTTTTTTATATTAATTATCAAAATCCAATTCAATTTTTAAATAAACTTTTAAAATTACCAAATTTTACCTTAATTTATTAACATGAGATTTTCTATAAGAAATATTATTCTTTTTAAAGGTAAATTGATTGATCATAATTTTAGTCTAAAAGATAAAATCAGTTTTCAATTAATATTTTCTAATAAAACTCGAAAATACTTGTATTAGACACAAATGACTCTATTTAAAAAGAAATAAAATCACCAATGTCTTCATAATATCAAATACTCGATTTTCTGTATTCCATTTTAATTTAAATTATAATTAAAAAACATATAAATTTAAGTTATAAAAATAATATTTTTAAATTTCTACTAAAAAGTCGAATTATTTCTAAAGTTGATTTTACTCGATTTTTAATCTTTATTAAAGCTATAAAATTGTTTAGTTTAATAATGGGAATTCTCTTTATAAATATTCAAAATATTTTACTTAGGAAAAACATATCAAAATATTATTCTTTTCTTAAGATAATTTTTGATTTAAAATATATAAAGAATCATTTTTCTATAATCATACTTTGTTGAATAATATTTCTTTCTTTTCAAGTTTCTAAGATAAAATCTCTTTTTGTTCTTTAAGATTTTGAAGTTAGTTTTAAAGCTGATCAAATTTAGTTTAATTTTCTCCTTAAATTAAGTTAATTTGAATTTATACTTTTTCTATTAAAATTAATAACTTTTATATTTCTTTATCAATTTATTGATTTTCTTCATTTATTCTTTCTATGTTGTTAACTATTCTATTTTTTATTCTTTCATTTTAACTAATCTCTTATAATATTGCTTATCATTATTCTTATAATTGCTTTAATAACTTTTATTTTTCTTTAATCAATTTTTATTCTGTTAAAATTTGTTCCTTTATAGAATTGAATTCATTTTATTAGGAATTCAGATTTTAAATATATTCGTAAAACTAAGTATATTTTTCAGAAATTTAATTTTAACTTTAATTGTTTAATAATATATTATCTTTAATTTCTGTAATTGTTTATTGTATTTCATCTTAATTGAATTTTTATTCATTTTTCTATAGCTAATTAAAGTATTCCAATATTCTTTCTTAATCCTCTTGCTTTAGCTTCAAATAGTTTTATAATTATTCTTATTTATTATTACCTTTAAAAGATTTCAGAATTCATTCAATTATTGTTCCATTATCAATGAAGATTCAATATTGTTTTTATTTCAATTATAATTTATGTTCTAAATAATTTATCAAAGTTTCTATATTATAAATTTGCTTATTTAAACCTTATAAAGTAATCTCTTATTCTTTAATATTAAGTTTTTAAGATTTTTATTCTTCTTATTCAATTAGTAATTATTTAGATAATTTATTTTATTCTTAATTTTATAATTGAATTTTTAGTTTATTTATTTCTTCAACTTGATTTTTCACATTTTATAAGTTTTATTATAATATATTACTGATTTCTTGAATATTCTATTAAACCTATTCAATTTATTCCTCTATTTATTATAATTAGAATTTATAATCATCAATTATCTGTATATCATTTTTATATTTTTCTTCAAAATCAATCTCAGTTTGTTAAAAATCCTATTAAATATTAAGAAAACTTGAATAAGTATTTTTGCAATTAAAAAAACTAGATTTTTAAGTCTCATATTCATTAATAAGACTTTAATATTTGAATTTGAAAGAAATTAAAATCTTCTTTTTTTCAACAAATTCTTATAAAAGAGAAACAAAGTCTTTTAACCTTTAATCTTTCTCTTATATAAACAAAGATGAGTTTTTAGATTACTCAAAATCTGTATTAATTTCATCTATATTTTTATCTTATAAATCTTTTAGGTTTTTCATGTTTTTTATAAATCCTTCTTCTTTTGTACATTCAAGCTTAGTTATATTGAAAATCAACTCAAAGGATTTTATGCTTTCAAATTATAGTTTTTCTTATTGAAGCAATTAATTGGTTAAAGTATTTTTCTATTCTTTTTAAAGCTGTTGTTAGAGTAAAATATGTGCAATGTTTTTATCATTCAAATTTTTTAAATATAAAAACACAGCGGCACCCAATAATAAAGTAATTCCAAAAATGAAAGTTTTTACAATGGAAATTCTTTAATTTAAATATTAAATGCTTCCTTATGATATTTTCTATTTAGAATTAAAGGATCGGTTGTGATTTTGATATTACTCTATACTTGCCTTGCTTCCAATATTTCAAAAAAAACTCATTATAAATTATATAATATTTAGAGATAATTATTAAAGAACTTTTAACCTTTTAGCTTATTGATAAACTGAAATATAAAAATTCTCTTTTAAAAGAATTTCTTATTTTTATTTTATCAGTTCTTTCTCAAAGTCTTTTTTATTAATGAAGTTTTGAAGGTTTTCAATCAAGATTTATTCTTATTAGGAAATCTTTATTTCGATTTTATCCTTTTTATTAGATATTTCCTTATTTTGTATTAATTTCTTATGTTTTTCTTATTGGTTTTGTAAAGAAATATTTTTTCTTTTTAATTTTATTCTTTCTGGTGTCAGTATAAATCAATAGCCAATTTACTTATCTATTATAATCTCCTAATCTAAACTATATTAACCTAAAAGCTATTAATATTGAAAAAGAACTTTAACAAAAAATTAATCTAAAATGAACTTCAATAATAGTTTTCCACATATTGGGCATTCTAGTTTTCATAATTATAATTTCTATAAATTAATCAAATAGCTTTATAGACAAAAGACTTCTGTATGTTTGCAAGATATTCCTCTTACTGGAACTTGTATTTACATAAAAGAAAGAGTATCAATTAGTTAGGTTTTTGTTTATATTTAATTCTCTGTTTATATCTCTATTTAATCATCTTTTTTCTATCTGTTTTTTTATTATAGTTTTTATTGAAAGATTTCTGAGCAGTTTTCTTTTATAATTATTTATGATAAAGAAACAGCATTTATTTAGCTGCATAGAAATATGTTAAATAAATAGAATACTTTTTCCTCTTCATTTTCTTTATCAAAATTAAAGTAAAAATTATTTATTCCTGGTTTAAGATTGTTTTAGGATTGATTTAATGGAATTATTATTTATTAATCTTTTCTATTCGAATTCTAAGGAATACTAAAGCATGTAATAAGTTTATTATTAATTCACATTTATCCTTATAAAGGAAAACTAATATCTTAATTACAGTAATTTCCTCCAATTATTTACATAATTCTTAAAGATCTTATAATTAATGCATTTTTTAATTAAAAATCTTCTTATTTTAGAGTAAAGTAAAGCATTACCTCATTTCTAAAAATCATTGAATTTTTAAACATTTTTCTTTCAATTTAGTAAAAAGGATCATAAAAATCAAGTTAACAATCTGGACATATAAATTCATTATTACTCCAAGTAAAACATCCTTTATGACATTCTATATTACAATAAGTACAAAGAAAATTCTTCTTTATTATTAACTCCCCTGTACAATTACAATATAGTTTTTACTTTTTACAAAAAGGTTCATTCGGAATCATAATTTTGTTATTGATAAACTCAATAAATAATTATTCATCGATATAAATCTCAATACAACTTTTAGTTAATTTTTAAAACAATTTATTCGTATTTTTATCTTTTTTGACAAACTTAAAAATATCTGTAAAAATGCAGTAAATTTTGCTGAAAAGAGTTTTTTCATAAATTTGATTCTAAATGACTCTAAATAAAATCTAAATCAGTTTAATGATAACAATTCTTTTCATATTTTCTACTTTAATACTAATTTCATTAGACATTTATTGGAATATATATTTAAGTTGTTAAATTGGTAATTATTCTAAATAATCATACAAAGCATTATGAAAATTAAAATATTCTTTATTATTAAAATCCATCTTATATTCATAATTAAGTTATTTAGATAAATACTTACAAATTTAAAAGTCTATAATATAATTATAATACATGGATAATTTATATTTTATATCAGAATATTAGCTAAGCAAATAATGTTTAAGATGTTTTGATATAAGAAACAATTTGGTTGCTGTTGGCTCTCATTCTGAGGAGATTTTTATTTTTGAAATTTCAGATGAAAAATTTGGAAAAGTTCAGAAAATTAACTTTTTTCAAAGTAAGGTTTATTCGATATAATTTATTTAGGATGATAGAATAGCGATTGGATGCTAGGATAAAAGAGTATATATTATAGATATATATGGAAATCCAGTATAAATTCTTGAAGGAAATAATGGTATTATTAGCTGTATAAAAGAGACAAATATTAATCTGATAACTGGTTCCTGGGATGGAACTTTAAAAGTTTGGCAAAAATCAAACTTTTAACTAATTAAGGCGATTGATGGGTTTTAGTATGCTGTGGTTTGTGAGGTTTTGAAAAATGGAAAAATTGTTGCTGGTTCTTCAGATGGAGTTTTATAGGTTTTCAATGAGAATTTTGAAAGAATTTTTTAATAAAAAATTCATAATTAAATTATTCGAGATTTGAGAGAATATTGAAATAACATTTATAGTATTTCTAATGATGGATTTATAAAAATGCTTAATTAGGATTTTTAAGTAATTCAGTCCATATAGGTTTTCAATAGTTTTATTTACTGTTTTGACATAATCGATAGTAACAATCTAGTCTGTAGTGGAGAAGAAGGTATTTTATAAATAACCTCAATGACTGATAAAAAGGGTAATTTAAAACTAACATCTCCGATATGGGGAATTAAGGTTATAAAAGATGAGGAATTTATAATAACAATCTCAGAAGATGGATTCATAAGAAAATTCAGTTACAGCAAATATGATTAAGAAACCCCTATTCATAGTGAATTTATTTAGAGAAACTAAAAAGAGTTATAAAAGAAGCAATTGGATTCACTAAAAACTCAGGTAAATTTTAAAGACATTTCTGAGATGAAAAATATGAAGCCTAAAAAAGGCTAAAATTAAGTCTTTTATGAGAATGGAGTTTTGAATGTTTATAATTTCGATGGAAATCAATGGATTAAATTAGGAGAAATGGTTTAAGACCCAAACAAGACATTCTATGAAGGAGATAGGTTTTTCCCTTAAGGCAATTATGATAAAGTTTTTAATGTTTAATTAGAGTAAGGAGAAATGTTAAAAGTTCCTATGAATAAAAATGACAGTGTTTTAGAAGTAACCGAAAAGTTTATGTAAAGAGAAAATCTTCCAACTTATCATAAAGAATAAATTATGAATTATATTAAGGAAAATATGAGAATTGATTCTCAGTAAGAAAACTTTGTTTAAAAAAAAGATAAAATTGAAGAAAAACAGCCAATTGTTTCATTATCTTTTTTCTTTAATTTTTAACATGAAAAGTTTATTGAATTTATGAATAAGAATTTGTCTCCTGTGAATAACTTTGAGTTTTCTATAATTTCTGAAGATTTGTTAAGTATTTAAGAAATATCAAAAAAGCTTTAAAATGAATCTACCATTGTTAATTCATTTATGACAGAACAAGATATTTCTGTAATAAAAAAGATTATTTAAAGCAAAGGAGAGATTTCCTATATTTTAATGGATTTACTTAAATAGTTTGTATTGCATGATGATTCATAAGTAATATTTTAAAATTCAGATTTTTAATTGAAATTAATTCATTTTTTAGAGTAAAATCTGACTAGCAAAGATAAGAAGAAAGTTTTATTAGCAATAAAGGTCCTTTGTAATTTATGTAAATAACATCATTAATTTTTACTTTAAAATTCTTAAGTTTTATTAGGTATTTTTAATGATTAAAAAATATATATAGAAGAGCATTGCTTAACTATCTTTTTGCAATTAATGAATAATTTACTATATTTAACACTTTTATAAAGAAATGTTAATTTTTCTTTATATTATTAGCTGATTTTGCAAATTTTATAAAAATACATCAAAGATTATACAAAAGACATGTTAACTAATGAAGAAATAATTATATTAAAATACAACTCATAATTTATATAAAGTATTCAATAGGATATTAAGTTAATTGATTTATTATAATAAATAGAAACATAAGATTTGGATGTAAATTCTTATTACCAAAAATACAAATAATAAATAATATAAATTTATTGAAAAACATTAGAAATTCTTTATATTTCTTTATCCAGTTCTTCTATTAGAATATCATTTTCTTAAACTCCTATATCAATCAATTCGGATTTTTAAATTTGCAGTTTTTTGATTTTAGTTTAAATTTCATAAGGAATTTGGTCAAACTAGTTTTCCTATAACATTTTAGCATTTTATATCTTTTCTCTTAATTCATACAATTGATTGTTTGTATCAAAAGATTCATTCATTTTTTCTTGTTAATTTCTGTTATTTTCTATTTAGTTTTTTAGCATTTGAATTTACTTCTATTATTAATTCATTATTATGTCAAACTCTTTTCATATAAGAAGATTTGTATGTTATTCTTTCTCTAACATGACATTTTATAGCTTCAATTGTTCGTTTTCTTTTATCAATTATTACATTTTAGAAGATGAAAACTTCTGCTATTATTCTTATAGTAAATTGGCAATATCTTGTTTCTATTAAGAAATCGTATCAATTTACTTTATTAGTTTTAAGTTCTCTTATTATAATCATTAGTTCTTCTCTTCTTACAATACATACTTTTCATTCCATATTTTTTCTTACTCAATTTTAAACGATGTTAATTCAGATATTGCTTAATTGAATATCATTTCATGTTTTTATATTAAATTTTCTCTTTATTAAAGTTTTAGTATTTTTTACTTAATTTCTTATTCTTATTTTTGAAAAAATTGTTTGGCTTTGTTTTCCATTTAAATCAATTCCTGTTGTTTTAAACGCAAATTTTCATTAAATTTCAACTTTTCCTCATTTTCATATTTTTCTATTTTCAACTTGGATTTTTATTCCTCTATTTAAACCCATTACTCCAATTCCCAAACTACCTACATTTATATTTTCTCTTTTTAAATTACCTAAATCTAATGGGGGTTCAATCATCTCTGTTTTTCATACTTAATCTAAAGCTTAATTAAGTTTTTATTAATAATTTTTTACTTATTCGACTGGTCCCAAATCTTCCAAATAAAACGCTACTCAAAGTTCTAATTGTTTTTCATTTCAAATATTCTTATTATCTTCTGGGGAATACAAAGGAACTAAAAGCTCTAATTTTTTAAAATATGAAAAATCTGATTTGATAAAGTTTACCTTAAGAAAATCTCTCATATAAACGTCTTATTGGCAAATCAGTATTACCGAGCCATTGTTTTCTTAGTGAAAAGTTTATATAGTAACTTTTCCTTAATTTTAGAACAATTTTAAACCCTCTGAATCCAGCTATTATTCGCAACTAATAAAAATGTCTTTCAACTCATATTCAAGTTTATGTATTTTATTAAGCTCAATCGGGCTTGTTTTATAATCTATCAACTCTTATTATTTTACTAAAGAATTCTGGCTCTTCCAATTAAAAGAAAATGTTTCCGTACAATTGGTTGTTTTTAAACCCACATAATTCAATAGAGAATCAAAATAGATGAAAAGACATTATAAATAATTTGATTTTTTAATCTAAATTATTATAATTAATTTAAAGTATTTTTATATAATATAAAGTTTAGTTAATTAATTTCTTGAATGGGGTTTGGGGTTTGGGGTTT
>JACCDV010393223.1_pt1 | contig 30196 bp, 31 predicted proteins | sample 7446131 | NCBI WGS metagenome assembly JACCDV01 (sample SAMN15323448, study PRJNA562643) | freshwater metagenome | isolation source: river surface water | place: USA:Blue River Watershed | collected 2017-08-17 | reverse complement strand
ATGAAGGGCACCAACGAAGAACTGGGCAAGAAGATGCTGGCCGAATCCGGTCTGCCGATCATCGCTGCCGACACCATGGCCGAAGCCGCAACGAAGATCGTTGCCGCTGTTAAATAAATGACTTTGGGGACAGATCTTTAGCTCTGTCCCCGACTGATTAGGACAAACAACATGTCGATCTACATCAACAAAGACACCAAAGTCATCACCCAGGGCATCACCGGCAAGACCGGCCAGTTCCACACCGAAAAGTGCATCGAGTACGCGAACGGCAAGAACTGCTTTGTGGCGGGTGTGAACCCCAAGAAGGCTGGCGAGTCCATCTTCGGCGTGCCGATCTTCTCGTCCGTCAAGGACGCCGCCAAAGAAACCGGCGCCACCGTGTCCGTGATCTACGTGCCGCCCGCAGGCGCAGCCGCTGCCATCTGGGAAGCCGTTGAAGCCGACCTGGACCTGGCGATCTGCATCACCGAAGGCATTCCCGTTCGCGACATGCTTGAAGTGCGCAACAAGATGAAGGCCAAGGAAGCTGCTGGCGGCAAGAAAACCCTGCTGCTGGGCCCTAACTGCCCTGGCCTGATCACCCCTGACGAAATCAAGATCGGCATCATGCCCGGTCACATCCACCGCAAAGGCCGCATTGGCGTGGTGTCCCGTTCGGGCACACTGACTTATGAAGCCGTGGCGATGTTGACCGAAGTCGGCCTGGGCCAGTCCAGCGCCGTCGGTATCGGTGGCGACCCGATCAACGGTTTGAAGCACATCGACGTGATGAAGGCTTTCAACGACGATCCAGACACCGACGCCGTCATCATGATTGGTGAAATCGGTGGCCCGGACGAAGCCGAAGCCGCCCAGTGGTGCAAGGCCAACATGAAGAAGCCGGTCGTCGGCTTCATCGCTGGTGTAACTGCCCCTCCCGGCAAGCGCATGGGCCACGCCGGTGCCCTGATCTCCGGTGGTGCCGACACCGCCGATGCCAAGCTGGCCATCATGGAAGAGTGCGGTTTCGTGGTCACACGCAACCCATCCGAACTGGGCAAGCTGCTCAAGGCTCAGCTCAAGTAAACGGTTGTTGCCCGCGTCGACTCAGACTCGGGCACAATCCACAGGCCGGACGCCCTTTGGGCTCCGGCCTTTATCTTTTTTGTCGTGGAGCACATTTGGTGGACGCATTTCTCACTGCGCATTTCTGGGTGGCCGTAGGCCAGATCATTTTGATCGACATCTTGCTCGGCGGCGACAACGCCGTGGTCATTGCCCTGGCCTGCCGCAAACTGCCCGCAGCACAGCGCACGCAAGGCATTTTGTGGGGCACTGTTGGCGCCATCGTGTTGCGCGTCATCCTGATTGCATTTGCACTGACCCTGCTGCAAGTTCCCTTCCTCAAGCTGGTCGGCGGCGCACTGCTGATCTGGATCGGCGTCAAGCTGCTGGCCCCTGAGGACGAAGACGAACACAGCAACATCCAGGGCAGCGACAAGCTCTGGGGCGCCGTCAAGACCGTGATCGTGGCCGACCTGGTGATGTCCATTGACAACGTCATTGCCATTGCCGGGGCCGCACAAGGCGCCGGTGAAGAGCATCAACTCTCGCTCGTCATTTTTGGCCTGCTGGTGAGCATCCCCATCATCGTCTGGGGCAGCCAGCTCGTGCTCAAACTCATGGACCGGTTCCCGATGATCATCACCCTTGGCGGCATGCTGCTAGGCTGGATTGCCGGCACCATGAGCCACAGCGACCCTGCCGTGGTGGACTACCTGCCACAAGACAAATCCTGGCACTACGCCGCCGGTGTGCTGGGGGCATTGCTGGTGTTGGCGCTGGGCACGGTCCTCAAAAAACGAGCCACAAACCAAGCCGCCAGCTGATGGAGCGCAAAGTCCTGCACGCAGGACTCGCGTAATATCTCGCCATCTACTTTCAGGGACGTCGACATGCAAAAACAACAAGGCCTGACCCTCATCGAACTGATGGTCGTGATCGCTGTCATTGGCATTCTGGGCGCACTGGCCCTGCCGGCCTATCAGGACTTCACCATTCGCGCCAAAGTGGCCGAAATCGTGCTGGCCGCTGACGGCTGCAAAACCGCTGTGACCGAAATGGTCAGTTCCTCCTCGCAAGCCGACATCTCTGCCGACCTGCCCCGCGCCTGCGAAAGCCAAAGCAGCAAATACGTGACCAGCGTTACCGTCACGGCCAACGGCGTGATCACCGTCACCGGCAACCACGAAGCCCTGCGCGGCAGCACCAGCGCCAGCGCCAACGCGATTGCCCTGACGCCTTTACTGACCGGCGACGCCGTGCTCAGCGGCAGCACAGACGGCGGCAAAGCCATCGCCGGCTGGCGCTGCGGCCCGGCGGACAGCAACCCCATGCCCGCCAAGTACCTGCCGTCTTCCTGCAAGGGCGTCTAAAGCCTACACGCCCACCGAGGGCAAACGATAGGGAAAATCCGATGGTCGCGCATGCACGCGCGGCCTAGGATGGCTCATGACCCATTTGCAGGAGCGTGTCATGAAAACCCTGTCGCAAATTCTGGATACCAAGCCCACCGAACTTTTGACCATACGGCCACAGGACTCCGTCCTGGTCGCTCTGGAAGTTCTGGCCACCTACAACATCGGCGCCTTGCCTGTGGTGGACGGTCACAAGCTGGTCGGCATTTTTTCCGAGCGAGACTATGCGCGCAAAGTCGCCCTTAAGGGCCTGAGCTCCGCTACCACCGAGCTGCAAGACGTCATGACCCCGACCGTCCAATGCGCGACGTTGAACCAAACCGTAACCGAATGCATGGCCCTGATGACCGACAAACGTATTCGCCACTTGCCCGTACTCGACAAAGGGCAACTGGTCGGCATCGTCTCCATCGGTGATATGGTCAAAGCCGTTATTGAAGACCAGCGCCAGCACATCGAGCAGCTGGAGTCCTACATCACCAACGGTTGAACCTTTCCATGCACGTCAAAAGCATCCTGTCAGAAGTCAAACTCGTTATTGCAGATCTGCAAGTGCCCTTGGGCGACCAGCTTCGATCCAGCCCCACTTTGTGCGCCCTGATCGGCGAGGGCGACGAGGCCAAGGTCGTCCCGCTGAACACGCCCGACGGCCGCCCCATCTTCATGAAAATGGAAAACGCCATTGCGCTCAAGCCATGACAGAACAAGAGTTCCGAGAGGCAGCCTTGTCCGCAGAAGAGGGCGAGGTCTTCCTGCGCGAGTGGCCTCCCTTGGCCTTGGTGCCGGAACACAGCCACCCCTTTGCCCTGAAGGCTCTATTGCTGAAAGGGCAAATGTGGCTCACCGTCGACGGAGCCGAACGTCAGATTCAGGTTGGCGAAATGTTTGAACTGAGCCACGCTTACCCGCACGCTGAGCGCTACGGGCCGGAGGGGGCTGCGTACTTGGTGGCCCGAAAACACGGGGCCTGACCCCGTTGACAGCTTACTTTGCCTTAGTGGATCGCTCGCTTTGATCTGCTAGCAGTGCGCTTAAATGTACGCCTAGGGTGTTCGCTAGTTTCAATAGCGTTTCGATCGATGGGTTCGTAAGCTCTCTTTCTATTTTGCTCACCATCGTTCTGTCTACACCTGCAATTAGAGCCAATCTCTCTTGTGCAACGCCTCTTTCGGCACGGTAGCGCTTGAGGTTGGACGCTATGGTCCTCCTGATCTGCTCTATGGTGGTGTTGTGCTCTAACGTTTGCATCGGATGCAGTATCTTCAACACCTGCACACAAAGCCACGCTACATAGAGCCACGGTATTTAAATCCACGGTATATAAGCTACAATTTGTTATAAGTTTGGTAACTCCATCTGAAGATGAAGTTACGCCCCCATCGTGTACTTAACCAGAGGAATGTTCATGCGCTCCCCAAAACCACTACTCAGTGCGGCAGTCATTGGTGCCACTTTGATGCTGGCGGCATGTTCAACCACAAACTCCATTCCGTACAAAGCTTCGACGAGCAACGTCATCACTTTGCAAAACTCGTTGAAAGCTTCAAACACGAAGATCGCGCTAGGGACGTTCTCACTCGGCAATGGTGTAGACGAAGAAATGATGTGCCGAATGTTGGGGCCAGTGAAAGTAGCGCCTGGCAAATCATTGTCAACCTTCATCAAAGAGGCTTTCCAGGAAGAGTTGTTCTTGGCCCAAGCCTATGACTCCAATTCTCCAGTATCGGTTGAAGGGCGTATCGAAAGATTGGCGTTTAGCTCTGTGTCCCCTGCAAACTGGGAAATCACCATGCGTGTTAGCTCCAACAAGTCTGCTGGCTACACGGTGGGAATTAAGTACAGCTACGACACCAGTTTCGATGCGTGGTCAGCTTGCAAGAACGTTGCTGATGCATTTTCTCCAGCCGTTCAAGAGCTACTGCGTCAAGTCGTAACCAACCCCCAATTTTCTCAACTCGTGAAATAACTTTGAAGGAGATCGTATGAAAAAAACTTTTGTCGCACTTGCTTTTGCATCTATCGGATTGGCGGCGCACGCCGAAGGCTTTTATATGGGAGCAGGCGTCGGCTTCAACAAGGTAGACAACTCTCTTTCTGAGTTCAACACAGCCATGTTGAATGCGGTCGGCGGCTCTATCGTATCTACACAAGAAACAGGCGTTCAAAACTTGCGCCTGCTGGGAGGCTACAAGATTAACGAGAACTTTGCAGTTGAAGTCGGTTATGTCAACTCTTCCAAATGGGACCTGAACTTCTCCGGGGTGTCTAGTGGAAACGTAGCCTACAACGGAAACGGCAATATCTCATTTAGTGGTCTCGACGTAGCCGCCGTTGTTCGTCCTGGCGCTTCGTCCGGATACAACAATTTTTTCGCAACGATCGGTCTACATAACTACAAAGCAAAAGTTGGCGTGACTTTTACAGTCAACGGGACCCCTTACACGACAAACACCAGCGAAACAGGCACGGGAACACTGCTTGGTATTGGTTATGACCTGAAGATTGATAAGGGTCTTGACCTTCGTTTTACCGCCACACGTTTGAACAAGCTAGCGGGTGACTCGGACAGCAATACAACCAATATCGGCATTGGGCTGATTCAGCACTTCTAAAAATCAAAGAAGGCGATCAATCGATCGCCTTCTTTAGTAATCAAGAGAGCCTGCCTAGATGACCATACTGGCCACTAGGCATAGCGTTGCCCAAACAAGATCCAGGCCCCCTGTTGGACAAGACTTGGCCAAACACGGTGGTGTCGTATTGCAATACTGATTGTCTGTAAGCGCTCGCCATCAAGCCACCCAGCTCCCGCTCTTGCCGCCGTGCTTTTCCAGCAAGCGCACGTCGGATATGACCATGCCCCTGTCGACGGCTTTGCACATGTCGTACACCGTCAGCAAGGCCACTTGCACCGCCGTCAGCGCTTCCATTTCGACGCCCGTTTGGCCGGTGCACTCGGCAGTAGCGGTGCATTCAATGGCATTGGCCGCCGCATCGATTTCAAACTCCACCGCTACTCGCGTCAGCGCAATGGGGTGACACAAGGGAATCAGGTCACTCGTTTTCTTGGCGCCCATGATGCCGGCCAGGCGGGCAATGCCAAGCACATCACCTTTTTTGGCGGTGCCCGATTGCACGAGCGCCAGTGTGGCGGGCAACATGCTGATGCGTCCTTGCGCCACGGCCACGCGCTTGGTGCTGGCCTTGTCGCCCACATCGACCATGTGGGCCTGGCCTTGCGCATCGAAATGGGTCAATTCGCCCGCAGATTGTGAAGAAGACATGGTGTTTACAAAGGCTTGACGTGTTGCCTGCATGATAGGCCATATGATGGCGCACAAGCCCACACCGCACGCATGAAAACCACACGCCAACTTGTTCGCCGCCGTCTGGCCACCGCCGTGCTCTGCGCGGTGATGGCGCTGTCGCCTGCGCTCGCTCAGCGCAACGAACTGCCCAACCTGGGCGGGCCCGAAGGCTTGTCTGCCAGCGCCGAGCGCCAGTGGGGCGATCGCATTGCCCGCGTGCTTTACCGCGACCCGGACTACATGCAAGACCCGGTTCTGGACGAGTACATTGCGCGCTTGTGGAGCCCCTTGATTGCCGCCGCACAAAAACGTGGCGAGCTCGATGAGGACTTGCAAAACCGTTTTGCCTGGCGCATCTTGCTCAACAACGAGCGCAGCATCAATGCCTTTGCCTTGCCCGGCGGCTACCTGGGCGTGAACCTGGGCTTGATCGGCTCGGTCAGCTCTGACGACGAGCTGGCCTCGGTGCTGGCGCACGAACTCAGCCACGTCACCCAACGGCACATCGCCCGTTCGATCGACGACCAAGCGCGCATGACGCCTTGGGTGATCGGCTCGCTCTTGCTGGGCGTGATTGCAGCCAGCCAGTCTGCGCAAGGCGCGCAAGCCCTGATCGTGGGCGGCCAGGCCGCTGCCGCACAAGCGCAGCTGAGCTACTCGCGCGACATGGAGCGCGAAGCCGACCGCGTGGGCTATGGCGTCATGCGCGACGCCGGCTACGACCCCCGTGGCTTTGTCGGCATGTTCGGCAAGCTGCAGCAGGCCGCCGCCCTCAACGACAGCGGCGACTACCCCTACCTGCGCAGCCATCCGCTGACCACCGAGCGCATTGCCGACATGCAGGCACGCCAATCTCTGCTGCAAAACCTGCCACCCGTCGCCATCCGTTGGGACCAGGGCTTGCTCGCTGCCCGCGCCCGGGTGCTGGCCCTGCGGCAGGTGGAAGACATGCGCAGCCTGGCCAAGGCGCCCGTGACCGCCACCCTGCCGGCGCACACGCAAGCGGCCACGCTCTACGCCAGCGCGCTGGCCCATCTGCGCCTGAAAGACAGCCACGAAGCCTGGGCACAGACCGAACGCTTGATGAAGGTTTTGCAGTCGCCAACCATGGCCACCTCGGCCGCACAACGCCTGGCGCGCTTGCTGCAGGTGGACATTCGGCTGGCCCAGCAACAGTACGCCCAAGCGGCAGCGTTGCTAACCTCCGCACAACAGACCTCGCCAGCCGAACGCCCCGAGCGGCTGGCCCTGGCCCAGGCCCTGCTGCACCAGCCTGGACACGCCCTCATGCCCGGCCTGACACAGGCTCTGCGCCAATACCTGCACCAGGCGCCGCACGATGCCCAGGTCTGGAACACGCTGGCCCAGCTCTACGCCGCACAAAACGCGCCCCTGGCCGCCTTGCGCGCCGAAGGCGAAGCGCAAGCTGTGCAGCTGGACTGGACAGGCGCCATCGACCGTTTCCGCGCCGCGCAAGACCTGGCGCGCAAAGCCTCGCTTCAACCGGCTGACCAGATCGAAGCCGCCATCATCGACAGCCGCTTGCGCGAGCTGCAACGCCTGCTGCGCGCCCAACAGCTCGAAGACGCCCGCCGCTCCTGAGCCCGAGCGCGTTCACCCCACAAGTTCTGGGGGATTGGCCGCGTCAACCGCAAGGCCGGCCCAGGCTGCCCAATAATGCGGTCATCAAAAGGGGAGTAGCGATTCATGGCCCCCCGCCATGATGCGAGCAGCCCGTCAATACGTGTCTTCACGACACCGGGCCCGCAGAGATGCCAAGCATCCTCCCGCAAGACCTTTTGAGCTGTTCAACTGAAAGGTCTTGATTTCATGGAATCCATTTTCCAAACCGTTGCGCCCACCTGGCTGTGGCTCACCTTTGTGGCGATCGTGCTGTTCGCCCTGTTCACCGATTTTGTGTTGCTCAACCGCAAGGGATCGCACACCGTCAACTTCCGGCAAGCGCTGAACTGGTCCATCGTCTGGGTCTTGCTCAGCCTGGCCTTCAACGGCCTGTTCTGGTGGGCCGTGCGCGACAGCACCGGCTCTGTTGCCGAGGCCAACACCCGCGCGCTGGAATTTCTGACCGGCTACCTGATCGAAAAAAGCCTGGCCGTGGACAACATCTTTGTCTTCCTGATGGTGTTCACCTACTTTACGGTGCCCCCGGCTTTCCAGAAACGCGTACTGATGATCGGCATCGTCGGCGCCATCGTGCTGCGCGCCATGATGATTCTGGTGGGCGGCTGGTTGCTGGCCGAATTCCATTGGCTGCTGTATGTGTTTGGCGCCTTCCTCATCCTGACTGGCTTCAAGATGTGGATCGCCGCAGGCCAGGAACAAACCCTGGACAGCAACCCCGCGCTCAAACTGCTGCGCAAGCTCATGCCCGTCAGCCAGCACTACGACGGCGAAAAATTCTTCACCCTCGAAAACGGCCGCAAGATCGCCACGCCCTTGTTCATGGTGATCTGCCTGATCGCGCTGACCGATGTGATTTTTGCGGTCGACTCGATCCCCGCCATCTTCGCCATCACCAGCGACCCCTTCATCGTGCTGAGCAGCAACGTGTTTGCCATTCTGGGTTTGCGCGCCATGTACTTCCTGCTGGCGGCCGTGGCTGCGCGCTTTCATTTGCTCAGCTACGGGCTGGCGGTCATCTTGCTGTTCATTGGCAGCAAGATGGTTTTGATTGACGTGGTCAAAATCCCTGTGCTGCTGTCCCTGGGCGTGGTCGTGTTGATTCTGGCGCTGACCATGTGGCTAAGTGTGCGCAGCAGCAGCAAAACCTCCAGCGCTTGAGGGCAGCGCCTCACATGCGCAGTCTCATGGTGCGGGTTGAGGTACTTACAATCGAACGCGCACCATGGCTGGAATCCACATCACCGACATTGAAGCCGCCATCAACCACTGGCGTGCCAAGCGCCCCTCTGCGGATGGGGTGACCTTGCCGCGCGAGTTGCGCGCTTTGGCGGAGGTGTATGCCTTGATGGTGTTCCATCGCGAGGATCTGGCCGATGAGTTCAGCCTGCCTGTGGCGGCGGCCGAGGCCTTTCAGGACTGGTATGCCAGCACACCGGACACGCCGTGCATTGCGATTTGCTCCACCAGCCAGGGCGACGAGATGTGCAAAGGCTGTGGCCGCACCTTTGAAGAAGTGCAGCTGTGGCCCGAGATGACGGCCGGCGAGAAGCGGCTGGTCTGGCGGCGCATCACGATGGAAGGCACGTCGTGGCGGTTCAACAAATATGCGGAGCGGGCGGCCGAGGATCGGCAACAGGCCCGCGCCGCCGCGCAGGCTCAGGCCTTGCTCGACCTCACCCCCTGATCATTTTCTGAAAGTTATTTCCAGCGTATCGACTCGATGTGCACGCCACCTGTGTCGCCGCTGATGGTCACAGCGCCGTCCTGCACCGTGGCTTGCAGCTGCATGCTGCGCTCAGCCATCTTGGCCAGCTCTTGCGAGGCTTCGGTCGGCACACGCCAAACCTGCAGTTTGTCCAGGCGGCTGACTTTGTTTTCCATGCCCTTCCACCAGACTTCAGAGGCATGGTTGAAGCAGTACAGGCGCACCGCGTCGGCCTTCTGACAGGCCTTGGTGATGGGCTTTTCTTCGGGCTGGCCGACTTCGACCCACAGCCGGGTCTGGCCGGTGAAGTCCTTGAGCCAGAGGTCCGGGTCGTCCGGGTCGGACAGGCCCGCGCCAAAGGCCAGCGTGCCGTCGCCGCCGCAGGTGTCCTGCAGTTCGTGGGCGTTGAGGGCCAGCGCCAGCAGGCGGATCATCATGCGCTCGTCGGTCTCGCTGGGGTGGCGGGCCAGGGTGAGCGCGTGGTCGGCGTAGTAGCCGTGGTCGATGTCGGCGATCGAAAGGTTCGCCTTGTAGATGGTGGACTTGAGGGCCATGTGATCAGACGCGGCGCGCCAGCTCCGCGGCCTTGCCGACGTAGGTGGCGGGCGTCATGGCCAGCAGGCGGTCCTTGTCGGCCTGCGGAATTTCCAGACTCTGGATCAGCTTGTGCAGGTCGGCGGCGGTGACGGTCTTGCCGCGTGTGACTTCCTTGAGCTTTTCGTAAGCGCCCTGCACGCCGTAGCGGCGCATGACGGTCTGGATCGGCTCGGCCAGCACTTCCCACGAGGCGTCCAGGTCGTCGGCCAGCGCTTCCTGGTTGAGTTCGAGCTTGTTCAAGCCGGTCATGAGCGAAGCGTAGGCCAGCGCGGTGTAGCCCAGGCCCACGCCGATGTTGCGCAGCACGGTTGAATCGGTCAGGTCGCGCTGCCAGCGGCTGATTGGCAGCTTTTCGCTCAGGTGCTTGAGCACGGCGTTGGCCAGACCGAGGTTGCCTTCGGCGTTTTCAAAGTCGATCGGGTTGACCTTGTGCGGCATGGTGCTCGAACCGATCTCGCCGGCCTTGAGCTTTTGCTTGAAGTAGCCCAGACTCACGTAGCCCCAGATGTCGCGCGCCAGGTCGATCAGGATGGTGTTGGCGCGGGCGGTGGCGTCGAACAGCTCGGCCATGTAGTCGTGCGGCTCGATCTGGATGCTGAAGGGCTGGAAAGTAAGGCCCAGGCCCCAATCCGAATTCTGGGTTTCGCCCAGCTCCGGCGTTTCCACCACTTTGCGGGCAAAGGCTTCCCAGTCGAAGTCCGGCCAGGCCGACAAGTGGGCGTTGTAGTTGCCCACAGCGCCGTTCATCTTGCCCATGAGCTTGACCGCGGCGATCTTCTCGCGGCAACCGTTCAGACGGACCACCACATTGGCCAGTTCCTTGCCCACGGTGGTGGGGCTGGCGGTCTGGCCGTGGGTGCGGCTGAGCATGGGCACGTCGGCAAAGGTGTGTGCCATCTCGCGCAGCTTGGCGATGATGCCGTCCAGGCCGGGCAGCATGACTTCGGCACGCGCATGCTTGATCTGCAGGGCGTGGCTGGTGTTGTTGATGTCTTCGCTGGTGCAGGCAAAGTGCACGAACTCGGCGTTCTTTTCCAGCTCGGCATGGCCTTTGAATTTGGATTTGATCCAGTATTCGACGGCCTTGACGTCGTGGTTGGTGGTCTTTTCGAATTCCTTGATGGCGACGCCATCGGCCTCGGAGAAGTTCTGAACCAGGCCCGCGAGGTGAGTGCGTGCTTCTTTTGAAAGCGGCTTGAATTCTTGAAAGCCTGCATCCGACAGAGCGATGAACCAGGCGATTTCAACCTGCACACGGCGGTGCATGTAACCCAGCTCGCTGACCAAGGGGCGCAATTGGTTGACTTTGCTGGCATAACGACCATCCAGCGGCGAGAGGGCGGTAATCGGGGAAAAGTTCATGGGCATATTTTACGGCCACCCCCTTGCAAACCCCAGCTGACAGATGGTGTAAGGACAATTCCCATAGAATGATTTGGAATATTTGATTTCCACAAATGCAATGAAATTAATTGGCGCTGTCACCAGCCCCTACGTGCGCAAAGTGCGCGTGGTGCTGGCCGAGAAAAAACTGGACTATGAATTCGTCACGGAAGATGTCTGGTCTGCCGATACGCGCATTGCCGAATCCAACCCTTTGGGCAAGGTGCCCTGCCTGATCATGGATGGGCAGGAAGCCATGTTCGACTCCCGCGTGATCGTGGAGTACCTGGACACGCTCTCGCCCGTGGGCAAACTGATTGCGCCTTCAGGCCGTCCGCGTGCCGAAGTGAAAACCTGGGAAGCCTTGGCCGATGGCCTGCTGGACGCGGCCATCCTCGCGCGCCTGGAAGCCACCTGGCCTGGCCGCACGGAAAACCAGCGCAGCCAGGCGTGGATCGACCGGCAAATGGGCAAGGTGAATGATTCGTTGGCCGCCATGTCGCGTGGCCTGGGTGACAAGGCTTTTTGCTCCGGCATTTACCTGAGCCTGTCCGACATTGCCGTGGGCTGTGCGCTCGGTTATCTGGACTTCCGCTTCCCACAGCTGGACTGGCGCAGCCGTCACCCCAATTTGCACAAGCTGATGGACAAGCTAATGCAGCGCCAAAGCTTTGTTGACACGGCACCCCCCTCTGCCTGATGCGTTTGCGGGCCACAACGGGTCACTACGGACCCGCCAATTTTCTTTAGCGTTCGCCCAGAACGTGCACCCACAACTGGCTGATGGCTTGCTGCTGTTCGTGCACACCCCCCAGGGCCAGTTGGGTCGGGTCTTCATTGAGTCGGCTGGTGTGCTGAAGCTGGCGTAAACGGCGATAGGCATCGGCAGCGCGCTGGCCCATCTCGGGCAAAAGCAAGCCCGCTTTTTCAGCCCGCTGGAGCAACGCGATATTTCCCACATTGGCGCGTAATTCGGGGTGAGCCGCCGCGTGCGCGAGCACCAGGTATTGCACGACAAACTCGGCATCGACCATGCCGCCGGGACTGTGCTTGACGTCAAAGCTGTCGGTAGGCACGGTGTGCGCCTGCTGCACGCGTTGGCGCATGGAAACGATTTCTGCGCGAAGGGCCTCAGGATCGCGCGGGGCGCAAATCACCGCTTCACGCACGCGCTCAAAAGACGCGCGCAGATGGTCTTGCCCAAGCACACAACGCGCGCGGGTCATGGCCTGGTGCTCCCAGGTCCAGGCGGCGTTGCTGCCGCGTTGCTCCTGGTAGTCGGCGTAGGCCTCGAACGGCGTGACCAGCATGCCCGCGTTGCCATTGGGGCGCAGTGCGGTGTCGATTTCGTAGAGATCACCTTCGCCGGTCTTGACGGTCATCCAGTTGATCAGCTTGCGGGCAAAGGCGGCGTAGATTTCCTGGGCTTGTTCGTGGGCGTCTTCGTACACAAACACGATGTCCAGGTCACTGCCATAGCCGAGCTCTTTGCCACCCAATTTTCCATAGGCGATCACAGCCAGCTGCGGGGTCTCCTGATGGCGTTGACGCAAGCGCTGCCAACACCAGTCGGCGGCGACTTGCAGCACGGCGTCGGCCAGGGCGCTGAGGTCGTCGGCCACTTGCTCAACCGTGAGCACGCCTTCGACATCCCGTGCCAGAACACGGAACTGCTCTGCATGGCATGCGCGGCGCAAGAGGTTAAGCAGGCTCTCTTCGTCATCTTCGCCAGTGCGGGCAAGCGCCTGCTTGCGGGCGTTGAGCTCGGCCATGAATTGAACGTTATCGAACCGCGTGGAAAACAGGTCCCCGCCCGCCAACTCGTCAATCACCCCGGGGTGTTTGAGCAAATACCGGGCGGGCCACTTCGCGGCGCCCAGCAAACGCAACAAACGCTCGTGCACCCCGGGCCGCTCCAGCATCAAGGCCAGATAGCTTTCGCGTCGCAGCAGGGGTTCGAGCCAATCCGTCATGCGCAGCACGGCTTGGGTGTCTACCCGCTCTTCAGCCAGCCATTGGGCGGTGCGTTGCAACAAGCGCAACAGGCGGGCGAGCGCCTCTTCGCTGAGTGCCTGTACACGCGGGTTCTGCGGCCAGCTGGCCAGATGTTCGCGCACCGCTGGCGGAAAAGCGTCGAAAACCGCCCCCCACTGTGGCTGGCCAGTTGCGGCGGCCTTGCCATTGCCGTTGCAGGACTTGCACGGGCGATCGCCCCCAAGCAGCACATCGAACTCTTGCGCCACCAACTCGCGGTGTGCGTCCAGCGTCTTGAAAAAAGTGCAGACATCGGGCAAGCCCAGGGTCTGGGCGATCCAGGCCAGGTCTTCATCCTGCGTGGGCAACACATGGGTTTGCTGGTCGTCCAGATATTGAATGCGGTGTTCCACCTGACGCAAAAACACATACGCTTGCGCCAAGGCCTGGGCTGTGGCTTGCGGCATCAGGCCGGCGCGTGCCACACGCTCGAGCGCATCCAGCGTAGGGCGCGTGCGCAGCTCGGGAAACTGGCCGCCGCGCACCACTTGCAGCAGTTGCACCGTGAATTCGATTTCGCGGATACCGCCGCGCGAAAGCTTGACGTCGTTGGCGCGCTCGGGATGGCCCGCACTGCGTTTGGCCGCGTGGTCACGGATTTGCTGGTGCAGCGTGCGCAACGCTTCGAACACACGGTAGTCCAGGTAGCGGCGAAACACAAAGGGCAGCACCACCGAGCGCAAAGCTTGCGCAGAACCCTCGACGATGGCGCGCCTGGGCGCCACCACGCGGCTCTTCATCCAGGCAAAGCGTTCCCACTCGCGGCCTTGCACCATCAGGTATTGTTCGAGCGCATCGAGCGAGACCACGCTCGGGCCCGAGTTGCCATTCGGGCGCAGGGCCAGATCGACCCGAAACACAAAGCCGTGCTCGGTCACATCGCCAATGAGCGCATAAACGCGCTTGACCACCTTGGCAAAGTATTCCTGACAAGAGATGCGATTGCGACCGGCTTCGTTGCCCGCGGTTTCGCCGTCTTCGTCGTACACATAAATCAGGTCAATGTCGCTGGAGACATTGAGCTCACGCGCGCCCAGCTTGCCCATGCCCACAATCCACATCTGTGCACGCTGGCCATCTGGCCGCAGGGGGGCGCCGTGTAAAGCATCAAGTTCGCCAAAGCTGTGCTCGCACGCGATGTCCAGCGTCACCTCGGCCAGCGCCGTCACGCCACGGGTCACAAGCTGCAGGTCCGCACCTTGGTCACAGTCCAGCTGCATGAGCCGCAACATGCACAGTTGGCGCAAGACACGCAGAGCGGCGCTCACATCCTGGTATTGGTTCAACAGCAATGCGTAGGCTTGTTGCAGGCTCTCGCGGGTCGGGGGCCCCTCGGACAGAAGGTTCGCATCTTGTTCGTAGCGACGAAGCAGGCGTTGGGCAAAACGCGAATGGCTGATGAACGAGGAAATGGCCATGGACAATTGCTGAGGAAAAACGGTCTGGGCGGCGATAATGCTTGCTAACTTTTGAATTCAAACCACGACTGCAACGTGCCGCTGTTTCGCCTGATGTTTCGCTGGCTGGGCCGCCTGTTCGGCTTTTTGAGCTGGACAGTGCTGGTCCTGGGCTTGTTGCTGGGCATGGCCTGGGGCACGCTTCATTTGTGGATTGTGCCGCGAATCCAGGAGTTTCGCCCTGGCCTGGAACAATGGGCCACCCGCGCGCTGGGGGCTCCCGTACACATTGGCCAATTGCGCGTGCTCTCCAACGGTTGGGTGCCCTCCTTTGAGCTGCAGGACATCGAGGTGCGTGATGCCCAGGGGCGAACCGCACTGACTTTGCCCAAGGTCTGGGTGGCCGTGAGTGTGCGCTCCTTGCTGCGCCTGCAGGTGGAGCAACTGGCCGTGGACCACGCGGATCTGGATGTGCGCCTGGATGCCCATGGCCAATGGACTGTAGCTGGCCTGGTCCTCAAGCCTGACGATGGACAACCCTCTGCCGCTGCGGACTGGCTGTTTTCCCAAAAAGAAGTGGTGGTGCGCGGCGGCACCCTGCGCTGGACGCATGAAGCCCCTGGCACACCAGCGAACAATCCACCCGAACCACTGGTGCTGACCGATGTAGACCTGGTGATTCGCAATGCCTTGCGCACGCACAAGCTGCGCCTGGATGCCACGCCGCCTGCAGCCTGGGGCCAGCGCTTCACCCTCATGGCCCAGATGAACAGCCCCTTGCTGTCCACCCACGCGGGGCTGGTGCAAAGCTGGTCCGGGCAGGTGTTTGCAGAGTTTCCGCATGTTGACGCGGCGCAGCTGCGCCCCCATGTCAACCTGGGTATTGATGTGCAACAAGGCCAGGGGCGTCTGCGGCTGTGGTCCGATTTGAGCCAAGGGCAGTGGCGAGGCGCGAGTGCCGACGTGCAGCTGCAAGGCGTACGCCTTCAACTGGGCGCAGATCTGCCTGTGATGGCCTTCGACCAGATTGGCGGCCTGATTTCAGGAACCTATTCCCCGCAGGGGTTTTCGCTAAGTACCCGCCAGCTGAGCTTTGACACGCCGGACCAGGAAAAATGGCGTGGTGGTGACGTCTCCGTGCGCTACACACACGGCCATGGAACACGCGCTGCTCAGGGCCAGATTCAGGGCAAACAGCTGGACCTGGCCAGCCTGCGTCAACTGGCTCGTCGACTGCCTTTGCCGACCGCCTGGCAAGAAGAGCTGGAGCGCACGCAGGCACAGGGCGTCGTGCAAGAGCTGGATGCGCAATGGCAAGGCACCTGGCCACAACTCAAGCAATACAGCGTCAAGGCAAGGGCCGTCGGGCTGGGTTGGAATGCACAAACTCAACCCTGGCAGCGCCCGGGCATAGAAGGTGCACAGCTGGAGTTGAATGTCGACCAGGACGGCGGACAGGCCACACTGGCCATGCCCAGCGGCGGCTTGCTCGATGTGCCCGGCTGGCTGCAGGAGCCCTTGGTCACCCTGCAGGAATTGCAGGCACAGGCGCAATGGAAACTGAATAAGGGCCAGGTCGAGCTGCCGCAGTGGAGCGTGAAACTGCGCAATGCAGACGTTCAGGCACAAGCCAGCGGCAGTTGGCGCCCTGGCCCCGGTCCAATGGGGACACTGGACCTGAAGGGAAGCATCGCCCAAGCCGAGGCGCAACGCGTGGCGCGCTACCTGCCAGCCAGCTTGCCTGCCGATGTACGCCAGTATGTAGAGCAGGGCGTTCGCGGTGGTCGTGTTTCGAATGTGCAAGTGCGCATCAAGGGGCCGGTGGACAAGCTGCCGTTTGAAAACGCCAAAGAAGGTGACTTCCGCTTTGCAGGCCAGGTGCAACGCCTGGCGCTGGACTACATGCCGCCTGTCGTGCGCGGCGCCAATATGCGTGCCTGGCCCACCCTGCGTGAGATGAACGGCGAGCTGGTGTTCGAGCGCTGGGGCATGCAGTTCAAGGGCCAAAGCGCGCTGGTCGGCACAGGTGCACAAGCCTTGAAGTTCAGCGACATCTCGGTGCGCATTCCCGACATGAACCATCAACCGCAGCTGCATGTCTCGGCCAAGGCCAAAGGGGGTGCACAGGCCACGCTGCAAGCAATGCGCGACACCGCATTGGACGACTTGCTGGAAGGCGCGCTGCACAACGCGCAGGCCAGTGGCACTGTTCAAGGCGACTTTGCGCTGGAGCTACCGCTGTACGGCAACGCCCGCGAACGCCTTGAAGGCCAGGTGCAGCTGCAAGGCAACGATGTGCGCATGGCCGCTTACCTGCCCGTTTTGCAAAAAACCAAGGGCAGTGTGGTCTTCAGCCATGAAGGCTTCAGCTTGCGCCAGCTACAAGGTCAGTTGCTGGGCGGTCCGGTGCGCCTGGAGGGGGGCATGAAGACCGAGGGCAAACAGCCGGTGCTGAACATTCGCATGCAAGGCCAGGTCTCGGCCGCTGGCTTGCAGGCCGCGCGCGAACTTGCGCCTTTGAACGTGCTGGCGCAACGCATGACGGGCACCAGCGCCTACAGCGCAGAGCTGGGTTGGCGCGAGGGTCTGCCTGTGCTGGAGGTGCGCAGTCAGCTACAGGGGCTGGCGATGGATCTGCCAGCGCCATTGAACAAAACCGCTGCACAGCCCCTGGCCTTGTCGATCAGCAGCCAAGCGCGCAAAGGCAGTGGCGGCACACACGATCAGGTGCAAATCGGCCTGGGGCCGGTTTTCAGTGCGCACTATGTGCGCCAGGTCTCGGGCGATACGCCCCGGGTGGTGCGGGGCAGTTTGGGTGTAGGTATTTCCAAAGCACTGCCCCCACCTTTGCCTGAGCAAGGCGTAGCCGGGTTTTTTGAGTTCGACACCCTGGACACCGAGGCCTGGCTGTCGCTGCTGCAGACATCCTCCAGCCATGAAGCCGTCCCCGATGCCAGCATGGGTTACTTGCCCACACAAGCCAGTCTGCGGGCCCGCAGCTTGCATGTGGAGGACCGGGACTTTCATGAGCTGCAGGTCACGGCCACACGCGAGGGCGGATTGTGGAGCGCCAACGTGGATGCGCGCGAGCTCAATGGCCAACTGCAGTACCGCGCCGCCCGGGGCACTCAGGCCGCACGTGTTTTTGCCCGCCTGTCCCGTCTGGATCTGCCTGCGGCTCAGCAGACCAGCGTGGACAGTTTGCTGCAGTCCCCACCAAGCTCGATGCCGGCACTGGACATCGTGATTCAGAAGCTGCGACTTCGTGGCAAGGATTTGGGACAAGTAGAGATCCAGGCCATCAACCGTGAGGTGCAACGCAGCGACCGCAGCATGGTTCGCGAATGGCAGCTGGACACGTTCAACATCACGCTGCCCGAGGCGCGCCTGCTGGCCTCTGGACGCTGGCAGCCGGGTCAGCGCACCAACATGAATTTCAAGCTCGAATCCAAAGACTCCGGCGCGCTTCTAACCCGGATGGGCACACCCGAAGCCCTGCGCGATGGCCCCGGGGTGCTGGCCGGCCGCATCAGCTGGCAAGGCTCGCCCATGCAGCCCCATTACCCGAGCATGGACGGGCAGTTCAACATCGCTTTGGGTAAGGGGCAGTTCCTCAAGGCCGATCCCGGTGTCGCCAAACTGCTCGGCGTCTTGAGCTTGCAAGCCCTGCCCAGGCGCTTGCTGCTGGATTTTCGCGATGTGTTCTACCAGGGCTTTGTTTTCGACACCGTGCGTGGTGACGTGAGCATTCAGCGGGGCATTGCGCAAACAAGGAACCTGCAGATCCAGGGCGTCAACGCCTTGCTGCAAATGGACGGCAGTGCAGATCTTGCGCAGGAAACGCAGCGGCTGCGTGTGCTGGTGCTGCCCGAGCTGGACGCTGGCACCGCGTCATTGGTGGCGGGCATTGCTGTCAACCCGGTGGTGGGGCTCACCTCGTTTCTGGCACAGCTGTTCCTGCAAAACCCCCTGGCCAAAGCCACCAGCCAGGAGTTCTTGATCGAAGGCGGATGGTCTAACCCCACGGTGACCAAGGTCGAAACCAGCCCCGCGGTCTCGACACCTGCAAGCCCATCGCGGTAAAGTTCGCGCATGGTGTTTTTACGTTTTGATCACGCCTTTCGGACAAGCCTGTTGCTGGGGTTGTTGGGTGCGGCCCTCCTGTTAGGAGGGTGTGCGAGTTCATCGCGTTTTGCGTCTGCCCCTGCGACGCCTCGCCACATTTCCGAAAACAGTGCGCGTGAACGCAGCGAGGTTGCCTTGGCGGCCATGTCCTTGCTCGACGTGCGATACAAATGGGGAGGGCGGGGCCCTGCGACCGGTTTTGACTGCTCAGGTCTTGTGCGCCATGTGTTTGCCGAAGGTACGGGGCGCAAGGTTTCTGGCAATTCGGCCCAACTTGCGGCACAAGCCCGACCGGTAGACAGCAGCGATTTGCAACCTGGCGACCTGGTGTTTTTCAACACGCTGGGTGCTGCGTTTTCTCATGTCGGGGTCTATATCGGGTCTGGCAAGTTTGTGCATGCCAGCAACGAGCGCACGGGTGTGCGCGTTGACAAGTTGAGCAACAGCTACTACGCCAAGCGTTTTGAAGGCGCACGCAGCTTGCTCGATTAAGCTTGGGTGTCCTTGTTCTTTTTTGCTTGGTCAAGCTCGCCACCTTTGCGGCCAGAGAACATGGTCCACCAGACAATCAGCACCAGAATCACCAAGGCAGCCAAGGCCTCAACCACCAATAACCACATGAGCACTTTCTCCCGTTGGACCACGACACTGCGCACGTTGCCGTACTTGTTGCCAGGCATTTTAGGCATGCTGCTGAGCGCCTGCTCGAGCGCACCACCATGGCCTGAAGTTTCGCCGTCCGCGAGTCGACCCGCAGAGGCCATCGAGTCCGCTGCAATCTCTAGCGAGTCCATGACCCAGGCACGCAGCCTGTGGACGCCTGTGGCCTGGTCCGAACTGCCGGGCTGGTCTCAAGACGATATTGGCCAGGCCTGGCCGGCCTGGCTGCGCAGCTGCGGCAAGCCCTCGCGCGCGTGGGTGCAAGCTTGCCAGGACATCCATCAGCTGGCCTCAGCCGACATACAGACCCAGCGAGACTGGGTTGTGCGCACCTTGCAGCCTTATCGCGTCAGCACGCACCAGGGTCAGTCGCAAGGGCTGCTGACGGCCTATTACGAGCCTTTGTTGCAGGCCTCTCGTGTGGCCACCGGTGGGTTCAATGTGCCGCTCTATGCGACGCCAGCAGGACTGCCCTCAGGCCAGCCCTGGTATTCACGCCAGGAGATGGACACCTTGCCCCAGGCGCAGCGGGCCTTGCAGGGCCGCGTATTGATGCATTTACGCGATCCGATTGATGCCATGATCTTGCACATCCAGGGCTCAGGCCTGGTGCAAGTGACGGAGCCCAACGGTCAGGTGCGCGATGTGCGTCTGGCTTTTGCGGGCACCAACAACCACCCCTACCAAAGCATCGGCAAATGGCTGCTCGACCGCAAACTGGTGCGCGATGCCAGCTGGCCAGGCATCAAGACATGGATCGCCCAGAACCCACAGCGCACACAGGAGCTGCTGTGGAGCAATCCGCGCGTGGTGTTTTTCAAGGAGCAGGCCTTGCCCACAGACGGCACCCTGCCCGGGCCAATGGGCGCACAGGGCGTGCCCTTGACCGCAGGGCGCTCCATTGCAGTGGACCGGCAAAGCATTCCTTACGGCACACCCGTGTGGTTGAGCTCAGAAGGTCCCACGAGCAGATTGCAGCGTCTGGTGCTGGCGCAGGATACGGGCGCCGCGATCGTAGGTGCGGTGCGGGCTGACTACTTTGTGGGCTCTGGCCAGGAAGCTGGCGAGGTGGCTGGACGGCTCAAACAGAACCTGCAGATGTGGGTGCTGTGGCCAAGGTAAGCCGGGCACAGGCGGGTACAGCAGATCAGGTCCACTGCGGGGGCAGGCGGGACACGATGGTCGAAAACAAACCTTCGTATTCGGCCTTGGGGGGAAACTTGCCGGTCAAGGGGTCTTCATTCTCGGCAAAGACCCTGTCGAGCTCGGCCCAGTCTTCGGGGCTGAGGACCTTGAGGGCCTCGGGCAAGATGACGTCTTCTTCCAGGGCCATGTGCTCCCTGTAAAAACGCACATATTGCTCGAAGGCATCTACAAAGGCTGCCTTGCGTGCGGCGCCCAGCAATTCCCAGGACAACAGCAGGTGCTGAAGCTCGCGCGCAGCGCGCTCGGAATACTGGTGATCTCGCTCGAGTTTGTCGATGGCCCCCATCACCGCCTTGGAATGCCTGAGCACCATGGGAAACAGCAGTCTGGACTCTTTGGGGTGATGCAGACGCTCGGGGTACTCGTCGATATAAAAAAGCATCGCACGCAACACATCAAAAAAAGTCCGTCGGCTTTCGCCGGGCCCCTGATGCACCATATCGACCATCACGCCCAGCATGGCGGCCAAAGAGGCATGTTCGTCGCGAATGATGTTGAGACTGGTGGCTTGCATGATGTGTTCTCCAATGCTTGCCAGTGTGGCCAATTTAGGGCCGCCTTGTCTTGACCCACATCATGAATTGCCTCCAACATGCGGCCGCCAGTGCTTGAGCAGCAGGGCGTTGGTCATGACGCTGACCGAGCTCATGGCCATGGCGGCGCCAGCCAAAACGGGGTTGAGATACCCCATGGCTGCCAGCGGTATGCCAGCGATGTTGTAGATAAAAGCCCAGAACAGGTTTTGACGGATCTTGCTGACGGTTCGTCCCGAAATGTCAATCGCCGCTTCGATCAAGCCGACATCGCCGCGCATCAGGGTGATGCCCGCCGCGTGCATGGCCACGTCGGTGCCATTGCCCATGGCCATACCCACATCGGCTGCAGCAAGAGCCGGTGCGTCGTTGATGCCATCGCCCACCATGGCCACCACCTGGCCACCTTCGCGCAAGCGTGCTACGGCGGCGGCTTTGTCCTGAGGCAAAACTTGTGAAAGCACTTCGCCTGCGTCGGGGTCCAGCCCCAGCCGGTGACCCATGTGCCCGGCCGCAGCTGCGTTGTCGCCCGAGATCATGACCACACGAATACCGCGGGCACGCAGGGCGCGCAAAGCCGCTTGAGCCTCGGGTTTGGGTTCATCGCCAAAGGCCAGCAAAAGCACAGGAAGCAAAGCGCCTTGCTGGAGGCATGCAAGTACCGACAAACTGCTGCCCTGCTGTTCGTGGGCTTTAACAGCCAAATGCCAGGCCGTCAGATCCGCGCCCAGCTCCTGCATCCAGCCCAGGCTGCCCAAAAACCACCTCTTGCCCTCGATCTGTCCTTCTATGCCTTTACCCATGATGGCTTGCACATCTCGTGCCGCCCCCGCTTGCAAACCCTGCGCCTGCAGCTGTTGCATGACAGCAAGCGCCAGCGGGTGTTCGCTGCCCGCTTGCAGCGCCCCCGCGTGGATCAATGCTTCCTCAAGGCTGTGCGACGGTGACAAAACCACGGCTTCGCGCACGCGGGGCTTGCCCACCGTGAGGGTGCCCGTTTTGTCAAAGGCCACGACTTGCACTTTGTGCGCCAACTCCAGCGCTTGTGCGTCCTTGATCAAGATACCTTGGCGGGCAGCCACGCCCGTGCCGGCCATGATGGCCGCTGGCGTCGCCAGACCCAAGGCGCAGGGACAAGCAATCACCAGCACCGCCACCGCACGGATGATGGCCGTCTCCCAGCCCACGCTCATCCAGACCCATCCCCATACCGTCAGCACAGCGACAACCAAGACCGCGGGAACAAACACCTCGGCTACCTTGTCCACCAAGCGCTGAATGGGAGCCTTGGCTGCTTGTGCATCTTCCACCAACCGGATGATGCGGGCCAGCACCGTCTCCTTGCCCACCGCCTGCACCCGCATGACCACCCGACCCTGACCATTGATGGCGCCTCCAGTGACCGCATCGCCCACCTGTTTGTGTATGGGCATGGATTCGCCGGTAAGCATCGATTCATCTGCCTGGGTCTGACCCTCGATCAAGCGGCCATCGGCCGGAAACCGCTCGCCGGGTTTGACAACAAGCGCGTCGTCAACCATCACCTCTGTCAAAGACACGTCCACTTCGCCTTCTGGTCCCAACCAGTGGGCCTTGTCGGGTCGCAAGGCGTGCAAAGCACGAATGGCTTCGGTGGTTTGCTGCTTGGCGCGGGCTTCCAGCCATTTGCCCAGCATGACCAAGGTGATGACCACGGCCGAGCCTTCGAAATACAAATGTGGTTCATGCCCTGGCATGGCCGTCCACCACAACCACACAGACAACAACCAGCCCGCGGTGGTGCCAATGGCCACCAGCAAGTCCATATTGCCGCTCATGGCCTTGAGTGCATGCCAGCCTGCCTTGTAAAAGCGGGCACCCAATATGAACTGAACGGGTGTCGCGAGAACAAATTGAACCCAGGCAGGCAGCATCCAGTGCTCACCCCAAAGGCTGGCCAGCATGGGCACCACCAAGGGAGCGGAAAGCAAGAGGCCGATGCCGACTGGCCAGAAACTGGCTGCGCCTGATTTTGAGGCCGCGCTTGTGTTGTCAATTTCACGCGGCTCATAGCCTGCATCGCGAACTGCGCGCAGCAAGCGCGCCATGGCTTGTGGTTCCTGGGCCATGCTGACACGTGCACTTTCGGTGGCCAGATTGACGGTCGCTTGATCTACCCCGGGCACTTTCTTGAGCGCACGTTCCACGCGGGCCACACACGATGCGCATGTCATGCCTTCGATGGCGATGTCCATTTGCACCGTGTCTGAATTGATTTTGGTCATTTCTTTTCTTTCCAAACAGGACTATCCTACGCCACACAAAGATGTAGGAGTACCTCTATGAATCAAGTCTTTACTGTTGAAGGCATGACCTGCGGCCATTGTGAAAAGGCTGTGGTCAAGGCCTTGATGCAACTCGATCCGCAGGCCAAAGTTGCGGTTGACCGCACACAAAACAAAGTAGAAGTGGATTCTTCGCAAAGCCGTGATGCCTTGGCCAATGCCATTGCAGACGAAGGCTACAAAGTCATCAACTGAGTGTTCTGAAAGGATTGATCATGAAAAGCAATGTCGGTGGTATCGATCGCGTGGTTCGCATTGTTCTGGGTTTGGTGCTGATCGGTCTGACCCTGACAGGCCAAATTGGTGCCTGGGGTTGGGTGGGTCTCGTGCCTTTGGCCACGGGGGCTTTGGGCTGGTGCCCGCCATACAGTCTGCTGGGCATCAACACCTGCAAGACGCGTCAATAAGCGCTGAAGGACCTGTGAACAACAGGTCCTTTTTCTTTTGGGCATGATGTACGCATGAACATTGCCCTACCCTCCCTCAAGCAGCCGCGTTCGCTGGAGCGCTGCGTCACAGGTCGCCCTACACGTGATGGTGCAGGTGTTCGCCTGACACGTGTGCTGACCTCGGACCTTCAGGAGCGTCTTGATCCTTTCCTGATGCTGGACCAATTCGGTTCTGACGACCCCAAGGATTACGGCGCAGGTTTTCCGAGCCATCCTCATCGTGGCTTTGAAACTGTGACTTACATGATTGCCGGTCGCATGCGGCACAAGGACAGCACCGGCGGCGAAGGCTTGCTGCAAAACGGTGGCGTGCAATGGATGACCGCGGGACGTGGTGTGATCCACAGCGAAATGCCCGAGCAGGAAGAAGGTCGCATGGAGGGCTTTCAGCTGTGGCTGAATCTGCCCAGCCGCGACAAGATGTGTGCAGCTTCCTACCAGGATATTCAAAGCGCTGACATTCCTGAGGTTCGTCCAGTTGCGGGGGTACTCGTGAGGGTCATTGCCGGAAGCTTCCTTGATACAAATGGGGCTGTAGTTCGTCCCGCACAGACGCATCCCACGCAAGTGCTGTACCTGGACGTTCACTTCGAACAAGCAGGTAGCCTGGATATTCCTTTACCAAGCGCTCACAACGCTTTTATCTACAGCTATCGCGGTTCCACAGAGGTTGGCGACTCTGATTCTCAAACTGTCGATTTACACCAAATGGGCATTTTGGCCAACGATGGTGATGGGCTTCGCCTGCGTGCAAGCACCGGTTCCAAGGTCTTGGTGATCGCTGGTCAACCCTTGCACGAGCCGATTGCACAATACGGTCCCTTTGTCATGAACACCACGCAGGAACTTCAGCAAGCTGTTCACGACTTTCAAACGGGCCGCTTCATTGAGGCCAAAGCTTAAGAAGTTTCACGCTTCTTTACCCAAGGCACACATCCACGCATGCTGTAGCAACAAGCCAGGCAAATACTTCCTTTCATGCCGAACGCTGTGAGTCGGTTTCCACGAAAGGGAAATGAAATGATGATCAAGAAATCTCTGCTGACCGTGACCATGGGCCTTGCCTTGTTGGCCACGAGCGCTGCACATGCACAGATGGGTTCTCCCATGTCTGGTGAGGGGCATGCGATGCACATGCAAGGGCACAAGCATGGTCACAAAAACGAGAGTGATCGCATGCACAAGCGTGACCAGCACCGTATGGACAAACTCAAGCAATCGTTGAAATTGAGTACGGACCAAAACCAGGCTTGGACTTCTTTTGAAGCATCCCTGAAGTCACTGGGTATGCAGCGTCCAGACCCTCAGACCATCGCCAAAATGACCACCCCCGAACGTCTGGACTTCATGTCAAAAATGAAAACCCAGCGTGATGCGCAGATGCAAAAACGCCAGGACGCCACTCTGGCGCTCTATTCAAGCCTTTCTCCTGAACAAAAGAAAACCTTTGATCAGGAAACACTTGCATTCATGAAGCACCATGAACACGGTGGTCGGCACATGGGTAAAGGCGGACAGCACCACTGAATCACACTTTTTCAGCACAAAAGGGTCCCGTGGGGCCCTTTTCCATTTGACATTGGTCAATTTCGTGGCGCGATAAAGCCCTAAGCTTGCAACCCATGAAGCCTTTCAAACCCACCACTGCGCCTGCTTTACTCCCTGAAGTCAGGGATATTTCCTTTACACAGCCTCTGACCTGGCTGAAAAAAGGCTGGGCAGACATGCAACACACGCCTTCTTTAAGTCTGTTTCATGGCTTTGTGGTGGCTGTGATGGGTTACATCATTGCCGTGATTGCCCATGACAAGTTCTGGCTATTGGCTAGCGCAGTTTCGGGGTTTTTGGTGGTTGCCCCTTTGTTGGCGACCAGCTTGTATGCCATGAGTTGCGCGATTGAAAAAGATCGCCCAGTTCATTTTGGTTTGCTCGTGCGCATCTGGACACAATGGCAGTTGCAGTTGCGCCATCAGCCCGACAGTTACTGGAGCCTGATCCGATTTGGTCTCTTGCTGGCAGCTGCCGCAACAGCTTGGGTCTTGACCTCTTCTGCTTTGATCACCCTGTTTTCGCCTGCTCCCATTCGCGAACCCATGGATTTCATCCGTTATGTGGTTCTGGATCGCGACCACTACGTGTTTGAAATCTGGCTATGTCTGGGTGGGATGATGGCTGCACCCGTGTTCGCTTCAAGCGTTATAACGATGCCCTTGTTGCTTGACCGCCGCATTGGGGTACTTCAGGCTGTATTGACCAGCTGGAAAGCTGTTTTACGCAATCCTGCCACCATGGCCACCTGGTCCTGCCTGATCATGGGTTTGTGGACGATTGGGGTTCTGTCCATCTTCATTGGCTTGATTTTCATTTTGCCTTTGCTTGGACACGCCAGCTGGCATGCTTATCGGGATTTAGTGGACGTTGAAGGATGGCCTGATCGGATGCAAGGGCAGGATCAGCCATGAACTTCACGGAAGAGCAATTTGCATGGTTTGGACTGACCATCGGGGTCGGTGCCTTCATGCTGTACATGGTGTTCATCATCTTTCAGCTGGCTTGGGAATCCAAGGCTGGAAAATTTGGAACGTTCATCATCTTTATCGGACTGGCTTTTGGCATGGTCGGCTTTGTGGCCAAAGGCATCATCCAGTGGCTGCTTCAATAAGGTTGTGTATAACTTTTGAAGAACACTTCAGTTATCCACAGATCCATGGTCACGATCGAAGTTGTCCAGTTTTGCAAACAAGTGCAAATCAAGGGTTTCAACAAGATTGAAAATTCCTTAAGTCCATGAAAAATAACAAAATTTGTGACTTATCAACATGAACACAGCTTGCTTATCTATAACTACTATCTTGAAATAAAGAAATAAAGAAAACCATAGAACTATCCGGCTGTTAAGATTTCGGGATTCCTCTCGTTAACTGCTTGCATACATGTCCTCAGTTCCTTCACCTGGCTTCGAAATCAAAAGTGCGGACTTGGCCTTGGTGGCTTTGCTGCTCAAGACAGCCAATGTCGATCTGATCGCTCAAGGTCTGGAAGTGCAGCTGGCAGAAACGCCTGACTTTTTCAATCAGGATCCTCTTTTGCTTGATCTGACTGGACTGAGCGATGACGATGTTGACCAGAACATTGATTTTGCAAAGCTTGTTCAAGTCCTGCGCAGCCATGCACTGATGCCTTTGGCTGTTAAAGGTGGCTCAAGCACGCAACGTGCTGCCGCTTTTGATGTCGGCCTGGTTGATGCCAACGATGCCCGAATTCGTCGAATTTCCTTGGAAACGGCACAAGCAAAACAAGCAGAAGTTGTCACAGCGGTTGAAAAAACGCCTGCCTTACCTTCATTTTCGGGGGCAGTTGTACTCGACAGAACCTTGCGTTCGGGTCAGCAGTTCTATGCCAAAGGCAAGGATCTGGTGGTTCTTTCCATGGTCAACGCAGGCGCTGAAGTTATTGCCGATGGTGACATTCATATTTACTCCACGTTGCGTGGTAAAGCCATTGCAGGGGCCAGAGGCAAAACAGATGCGAGAATATTTGCCTATGCCATGGAGCCAGAATTGATCTCCATTGCCGGCGTCTATCGGACCAGCGAGAACCCTTTACCCAAAGAAGTGTTTGGCAAGCCCGCCCAGGTATCCCTGTCCTCCAGTCCGGATGGTGACAAGCTATTGATCACGCCACTTAAGGCATGATGTGAACTGATTTGATTTTTTCTCAGAGAAAGAAAAGCATGACCAAAATTGTCGTTGTGACTTCTGGTAAAGGTGGTGTGGGCAAAACCACGACCAGTGCGAGCTTTGCCACGGGTTTGGCGCTCAAGGGTTTCAAAACTGCCGTGATCGATTTCGATGTGGGTCTGCGTAACCTGGACCTGATCATGGGTTGCGAGCGTCGCGTGGTCTACGACTTTGTGAACGTGATTCATGGGGAAGCCAATTTGCACCAGGCCCTGATCAAGGATAAGCAAAACGAAAACCTGTATGTTTTGGCTGCTTCCCAGACACGCGACAAGGAAGCCCTGACCCAAGACGGTGTGGAGCGCGTGCTCAACGACCTCAAGGGTATGGGTTTTGACTACATTGTTTGCGATTCACCTGCGGGTATTGAAACCGGTGCGCTGATGGCCATGCACTTCGCTGATGAGGCTTTGGTGGTGACCAACCCAGAGGTGTCTTCAGTGCGTGACTCTGACCGCATTTTGGGCATGCTCAGCAGCAAGACCAAGCGTGCCATTGAAGGCTCCGAGCCCATCAAGGAACACCTGCTGATCACGCGCTATAACCCCAACCGCGTTGAAGATGGACAGATGCTGTCCTTGCAGGATATTCAGGATATCCTGCGTATCAAACTGATAGGTGTGATTCCTGAAAGCGAAAACGTTCTTCAGGCTTCTAACCAAGGTACTCCTGCCATCACCATCAATGGCAGCGATGTGTCTGAAGCCTACAAGGACGTGATTGATCGTTTCCTGGGTGAAGACAAACCCTTGAGATTCACAGATGCCGATAAACCCGGTTTCTTCAAGCGTCTGTTTGGGAGCAAGTGAGTATGTCTTTCCTGTCCTTCCTTCTGGGAGAGAAGAAAAAAACGGCAAGCGTGGCCAAAGAACGCCTTCAGATCATCCTGGCCCATGAACGCAGCGGTCGCAATGCGGCTGAGCCCGATTACCTGCCCGATCTGCAGCGTGAGCTGGTGGCCGTCATCAGCAAGTACATCAAGATCAATCCCGATGACATCAAGGTGAACCTGGAGCGCCAGGACAACCTTGAAGTCCTTGAAGTCAAGATCGAGCTGCCCGAAACACGTTGATCGGTCTGCATGAAAAAAGCCCCCCAAGGTTTCGGCCTCGTGGGGCTTTTTGCTGTGCAGCATCTTATTGACCGAGCAACTGTTTCCATTGCAGGCGGGCGGCCTGCAAGTTGCGCTCTTTCACATGTCCAAAGCCCTTGATGGCCTCGGGTACTTGGGCGATCTCGATGGCCTTGGCATGGTTGTCGGCGCTCAGTGAAGCCAGCAGGCCCTCCACAATGCCCATGTATTCACCGATGAGTGCGCGTTCGGTGCGGCGCTCTTCGGTGTAGCCAAACACATCGAGTGCCGTGCCGCGCAGGCCCTTGAGCGCGGCCAGCAGCTTCAAGCCGGACAGCATGCCCGGGCCGTACTTTTTTTTGACCAGCTGTCCCTTGTCGTTGCGCTTGGCCAGCAGCGGCGGGGCCAGGTGGTAATGCACCTTGAAGTCCCCTTCAAATTGCTCGGCAATGCGCTCGATGAAGCCGGTCTGGGTGTGCAGACGCGCGACTTCGTACTCGTCCTTGTAGGCCATGAGTTTGAACAGGTTGTTAGCTACCGTCTCAGTCAACAGGGTCTTGCCCAATGGGGCTTCGGCCTGGCGCACGCGGTCCACAAAAGCGCTGTAACGCTGCGCGTAAGCGGCGTTCTGGTAGTCCGTCAGGTAAGCCACGCGCTTGGTGATCCGTTCGTCGAGCGTGTCGCGTTTTTTGAATTGAATGACCTGCGCCGGTTGCAGCACAGCCATGACCTTGTCGGGATGCACAGCCGCATGGCGGCCCCATTCGAAAGCCATCTGGTTGTTGGCCACGGCCACTTCGTTGAGTTCCATGGCACGCAGCAGCGAGGCACGTGAGAGCGGCACCCAGCCCTTTTGCCAGGCGTAGCCCAGGATCATCGGGTTGACGTAAATCGTGTCGCCCATGAGATCCTTGGCCATGCGGTCGGCATCGAAGGTGCTAACGCTCTCTTGCCCAACCTGCTGCTCAATTTCGGCCACGCATTGCTCGGCGGGGTTTTGCCAGTTGCCGTTCTTCACAAAAGCCGCGGTCGGGGTGCTGTGGCTGTTGATGGCCACATGGGTTCGGCCTTCGCGCATGCGCAGCAGGGTTTCCTTGCCCGCGGTCACGATCGGGTCGCAGCCCAAAATCAGATCGGCTGTGGCCATCCCCACGCGGGTGGTGTGGATGTCGGCTTGGGTGTTCGCCACGATCACGTGGCTCCAGGTGGCACCGCCTTTCTGGGCCAGACCGGCAGCGTCCTGCGTGACGATGCCCTTGCCTTCGATGTGCGCGGCCATCCCCAGAAGCTGGCCAATGGTGATGACACCGGTGCCCCCCACGCCTGCCACCACCATGCCCCAGGGGTGCAGCAGATCCGGCTGTGCGGGTTCGGGCAGTTCACCCAAGGTGGCGGGCGAACCCGCCTGTGATTTGGCTTTCTTCTTGAGCTGTCCGCCTTCGACGGTGACAAAGCTGGGGCAAAAGCCCTTGAGGCAGCTGGTGTCCTTGTTGCAGGTGCTCTGGTTGATGGTGCGCTTGCGGCCGAATTCGGTTTCCAGCGGCTCCACCGACAGGCAGT
>JACCDV011068301.1_pt1 | contig 30198 bp, 32 predicted proteins | sample 7446131 | NCBI WGS metagenome assembly JACCDV01 (sample SAMN15323448, study PRJNA562643) | freshwater metagenome | isolation source: river surface water | place: USA:Blue River Watershed | collected 2017-08-17 | reverse complement strand
GCTGCTGAAGCTGCTCCTGCTGCTGACGCTGCTGCTCCTGCTGCTGACGCTGCTGCTCCTGCAGCTGCTCCTGCCGAAGCTGCTAAGTAATTAGCTCTTTGCATGCAATAAAAAAGCCGACTTCTAGTCGGCTTTTTTATTTTCAAAGCTTTTTATTTTAAATAACTTTTTATCTTAAAAACTAGGCTTTAGCTTAGCTTTAGCTTATTTCACGCCAAGCCAAACCAAACGCTTGATCGGCAACACCGACCCATTCGGGCTGGCAATTCAAAACCCCTGCCAACGCTTGCTTGGCCAAATCCGGGGTATTATTTTTTGCACTCAAATGCGCAGCCACAATATGCTGCAAGCGGCTGTTATCCAATTTAGCCAATATATTGGCTGATGCTAAATTTTCCAAATGCCCTAAATCCCCACCCACGCGTTGCTTTAGTGATCGACTGTAAGGGCCCACTTGCAACATAGCGGCATCATGATTGCACTCCAAAACTAGGGCATGGCAAGCACTCAAAGTTTGCTCTATGTGCGGCGTACTTCTACCCACATCGGTCAGCACGCCTAAACGTTTATTACCGTCGCTAAATACGCATTGTATGGGTTCGCGTGCATCGTGCGGCACCGGATAAGGATGCACTTCGATGGCTTGGATGGAAAAAGCACTGTGGCTATCCACCACACGCAGGTCTAGCTTGTGTTGATTAGGCATGTAGCGGTCGTCCATTTTCAGGGTACCGTAGCTTAGCCAAACGGGGATATTGTATTTAGCAGCAAACTTAAACGCACCACCGGCGTGGTCGTCGTGCTCATGGGTAATGACTATGCCATTAAGATGCTCAGGCTCAAGTTGCAATCTAGCCAACCTAGCCAGCGTTTCTTTGATACTAAAGCCGCAATCCAACATCAAGCGTGTGCTGCCTGCCTCAACGACCAAGGCATTGCCAGCACTGCCACTGCCTAATGAGGCAAAGCGCATAGCAGATCGCGGACTTACACTTATTTTAATTGCTCGTACATCAAGGCCACAATGCGATTGGCTGTGGTCGTGGCAACGCGTGCACCGTCTTTATCCACTACCGTCACCACGCTGTTATCCTGATCGCCGTCCGCCACTTTAATGCGGTATTGTTTTTCTGGATTCACTTTTGCCTTATCGTCTGTGCCCCAGAATTTTAATTTCTCCATCATGCTTTTATCGTCTTTCGGCGCGGCAGCGGTGCTTTCTTTTTTATCATCGTTACCCCAGAATTTTATGGTATCCCACAAACCTTTCTTTTTCTTAGGCGCGTCGTCGATATCCACGTCGGCATAGCGAACAAAGAACAAGCCATTAGAACGGTCTTTATCTTCAATCACAAAACCCACTCTATCCAAGGCCAAGCCTACACGTCGCCATGCGCGATCAAAGCTATCGTTTAATAGTAGGCTGGCGCTGCCATCGCTTTCTTTTCTGACGTCCGCACGCTTAATGGTCACGCCTTGCGCCATGATGGCTTTGGATTTTTGCTCTTCCACGCCCAACTTGACCATCAGTCTACGCAACAACTCGGCATCGTATTCGGCTTCCCTAGCGTCTGCTTCAACAGGGGTTTTACTGTCTTGCTTGTAACCGGTTTCGATTTCACCTAACTGTGTTCTGATTCTTTCTTTACCATCATCGGGCGCACCATTAACAGAGCGGTGTGTCATGTAGATCTCGGTGGTGTTTGGTTCTTCGCCTCTATCCAAACGCGTGCGGAATTTTTTCTTGTCCGCGTAGCCGGATAATTTATCCAGCATCTTGTCAAAACGGTCACCCAAATCGGCTTTCTCATCTTTCTTGATGGCCTCGGCATCCAACCACTCGGTTTCCATCACGCCCAATTGGGCATTTTCTGAGCGCACGGCAAAGCCTTGATCTGCCCAAAACTCCAACACCACAGGCCAGACTTTTTCCGCCGGGGCATTCACTACCAACCAGCGTTGTGCGCCGGCTCTTTCTAAACGAACGCCATCGGGTGTGGTCAACACTTTTTCTACGGCCACTTCTTGACCTTCTTGCGCTTGGCTATAACTGGAGTAATTAGTCGCACCTGGAATGCTGTAAGCATCGCTCACTGGACTAGCCGTTAAGTCCGGGGGCACTTCCAATGGACGCGAGCGCGCCGCCCCTTTGTAGTCCGAGCTGCTATTAATAAATGGGATGGAGTCGCACGCTGCCAAACTGGCAAGTATCAATAGGTAGAGAGCGCTGTGTTTGATAGTCATTTGTTTCATTAACCTCTTAGATAAATCGTTACTGGCCGTTTAACGACCTTACAATACTTGCGCCGGTTGACAAGCCGCACGCAATACCTCGTGGTATTGGGCGGACAAAGGCAGCATGGGTAAGCGTATGCCTGCTTTAATTAAACCCATCTCTTGCAGCACCCATTTCACTGGGATGGGGTTAGCTTCAACAAACAGCTTTTGGTGCAATGGGAATAATTTGGCATTAATTTGACGCGCACTTAGGGCATCGCCTGCCACGGCAGCAACGCACATTTCGTGCATCAATTTAGGGGCCACATTGGCCGTCACCGAGATGACGCCTTTACCGCCCAACAACATTAAACTCATGGCCGTGGCGTCGTCACCACTTAATACCGCAAAGTCCTTAGGGGCACGCAACAACAAATCGGTGCCACGCTCTATACCGCCAGTCGCGTCTTTAATACCAATAATATTGGGGTGTTGAGCCAAGCGTAAAACCGTGTCGTTGCTAATGTCACAAGCGGTACGGCCAGGCACATTGTATAAAATTTGTGGGACAGCGACCGCATCTGCAATCGCTTTAAAATGCTGATACAAGCCTTCTTGGGTAGGCTTGTTGTAATAAGGCGCCACCAATAAACAGGCATCCACGCCCAAATCTTTGGCTTTTTGCGTCAGTGTTATGGCTTCTTTGGTTGAATTAGCACCCGTGCCAGCAATCACCGGCACACGGCCACGAACTTGCTCCACTGCGGTTTTGATCAATAAGCAATGCTCATCAAAATCGACCGTAGGCGACTCGCCTGTGGTGCCAACGATAACGATGCCATCGCTGCCTTGCGCTATATGAAATTCAATTAATCCCGTTAAAGCGGGGATATCCAAACGGCCGTCTTCAAACATCGGCGTGACGATGGCTACCAAGCTACCCTGAGCGACTGCACTTCCTTGAAACATACGCTAACCCAAACTAGTCATAATTTTGTATTTTAACTTAAAAGCATCGCTAAAATACAATTTCTACCAGCAAAGTTGCAAGCAAAACGCCCTCGCTTAAGGGCAAGCTGCGTTTATTCAATACGCTTATATGGGTATAATAAAAGGTGCTTTGGCTAACATTGAACTTAAAGGTATATTGCAATGCCTTTATCGGGTTAACTTAAGTTTAACTAGCTGCGTCAGCTAGCACCGCATAAAGGCAGTATAATTTAGCCTCACACCCAGAAACTGACTATGACCATAGATTTACATCACTACATCATGATCTTAATCAGCACCGTGCTGGTTAATAACATCGTGCTGGTTAAAATATTAGGCTTATGCCCTTTCATGGGGGTTTCAAAAAAACTGGAAGCCTCCATCGGCATGGCTGGGGCCACCGCTTTTGTGCTCAGCATAGGCTCCATGACCAGTTGGGGCATCACCCATTACCTACTTGAACCCAATGGCTTAGAGTACTTGCGCACCCTGTCATTTATTGTGGTCATTGCCGGCGTAGTGCAATTCACCGAAATGGCCATGGAGAAAAATTTTCCACCCCTGTATCAAGCGCTGGGGATATTCTTGCCGCTCATCACCACCAATTGTGCGGTGCTAGGCATCCCTTTATTGAATGCGCAATCCAGCCACAGCTTTATCGACTCCTTGTTTTTTGGCATGGGCGGTGCGCTTGGTTTTTCCATGGTGTTGATCTTATTCGCGTCCATGCGCGAACGCCTAGAAGCCGCCGACGTCCCATTGGCCTTAAAAGGATCAGCCATCGCCATGGTCACGGCATCGTTAATGAGCTTAGCCTTTATGGGTTTTGCTGGCCTAGATAAATATTAACCAGATAAGTATTAACCAGTGAAAGATTAAGTTAGGTTCTAAAACCGTTACCCCATGTTAATTTCCCTATACATCATGCTGGGATTAGCCGCACTCATAGGCATAGTGCTGGGCTGTTCCGCTCTATGGTTTAAAGTAGAAGGCGACCCACTGGTCGCTAGAATTGACGCCATTTTGCCACAAACCCAATGCGGCCAATGCGGCTACCCTGGATGCAAGCCTTATGCCACAGCCATCGCCGCTGGCGAGGCCGATATCAACCAATGCCCACCAGGCGGGGATGCCGGCGCACATGCACTGGCCGATTTAATGGGGGTGGAATACAAACCATTGAATGCCGAACACGGCACACCTAAACCAAAATCGGTGGCTTTTATAGACGAAGCCGTGTGCATAGGCTGCACGCTATGCATACAAGCTTGCCCGGTCGACGCAATCTTGGGCGCGGCCAAACACATGCACACCATTATCGCTTCCGAATGTACCGGCTGTGAACTTTGCGTAGCACCCTGCCCGGTCGATTGCATCAGCATGCAAGCCGTGGCCGAACAACCCGATAACTGGAAATGGAAATACCCCATTATTCCGATCATCCCCTTGAATAAGCCTAGCGCATGAACGCCATCCTCAATTTTGCCAGTCGCATACTACCAAGCTTAGGCCGTGATGAAGACGTGCACGCTTTTAACGGTGGCGTGCATCCACCTGAACACAAAAACGAATCCAGCACACAGCCCATCAGCACGCTTAGCTTACCTAAAACCCTGGTTTTGCCATTGCGTCAACACGTAGGGCTCTTGCCTAAACTGCAAGTAAAAATCGGTGATCACGTGCTAAAAGGGCAGTTATTAGCGGAAGCGGAAGGCGCGCTATCGGCTGCCATACACGCACCTACCTCAGGCACAATCACTGCCATAGACGAGCAGATTATTCCGCACCCATCTGGCCTGCCTGACACCTGCATCACCCTCAGCAGCGACGGCTTAGACACCTGGGCGCCCTTACAACCCATTCACTGGCAAGCCAGCGATAAAAAAACCTTGGTCGACAGCTTACGTCGTTCTGGCATTGTTGGCTTAGGTGGCGCGACCTTCCCTAGCCACATTAAATTGCGCAGCAACAATCAGTCGCCCATACACACCCTCATCATCAATGCCGCCGAGTGCGAACCTTACATCACCTGTGATGACCTGCTGATGCGCGAGCGCGCCGATGAGATAGTCTCTGGCATAGAAATCGTTAAGTATTTACTGGGTGCAGAAAAATGCCTAATCGGCATAGAAGACAACAAACCACTGGCTAGCGCAGCCATGCGAGTGGCCTGCAGCCAGGGTCAAGCCGACGTCAAGGTGGTGCCCACGCTTTACCCCAGCGGCGATGCCCGACGCTTAATTTACTTGCTGTTGGATTTAGAAATTCCTAGCGATAAACGCTCCACCGATTTAGGTGTACAAGTATTCAATGTGGCAACGGTGCTGGCCATATACCGCTACTTTGCCTTTGGTGAACCGTCTATCAGCCGCATCGTCACGGTCACCGGCAATGTCGCTAGGCCGCAAAATTTCGAGGTCTTGTTTGGCACACCGCTAAACGATTTGATTCAAGCCGCAGGTGGCGCACAAACCAACACCAGCCACTTTATTATGGGCGGGCCTATGATGGGCTTTGATTTACCCAATAGCCGGGTGCCCATCACCAAAGCGGCCAATTGCATCATCGCAGCCAGGCCGGATTTGTTCCCAGCACCACCACCGGCCATGCCTTGCATACGCTGCACCCGCTGCGCCGATGCTTGCCCAGTCAATTTGCAACCTCAAGAACTGTATTGGTTTGCCAAATCCGACAACTTTGAAAAAGCCCGCGATTACAAATTGTTTGATTGCATAGAATGCGGTTGCTGCAGCTATGTCTGCCCAAGCACCATCCCACTGGTACAATATTACCGCTATGCAAAAAGCGAAATCATTGCAGCTGACAAAGCCAAAGAAGCCGCCGATCTCGCCCGTGAACGCAATGAATTTAGATTGGCCCGCATAGAACGAGAAAAATTAGAGCGGGCGCAAAAACACGCCGAGCGGGCTGCTGCTGGCAAGGCGGAAGTATCGACGAAACAAGACGCGATCGCACCTAATGCGGCAACAGCTGCTAGCGACAACGCTATCAACGACAAGCAAGCTGCGATTGCAGCGGCCATCGCTCGTGCCAAAGCACAAAAATTAGCCGGCGATAGCCCAGCGCCAGCCACACAAAGCGCCACAGCCGACAAGAGCGCAACACCTAGCGACAAACAAGCCTTGATAGCGGCCGCCATAGATCGGGCGAAAGCGGCTAAACTGGCAGCAGCACAAGCTGGTCATGCGCCAAAAAACACGGAAAATGTTAGCCCTAGCGTGCAGGCAGAAATCAACCAAACCGATGCGCTACGTGAAAAAGTAAAAAAAATCAGCGGCCAAAATGCAGACACAAGCGCAGATGCAAATACAGATGAAGGATAAAAATTGAACCGTTCACCGTATATCAGTGATGCACCTAGCGTCAGCACCATCATGTTTAAAGTTTTACTGGCTTTGGTGCCGGGTATCGCTGCTTACGCCTGGGTGTATGGCGCCGGTATTTTAGTGTCGTTGGCGCTGGCCACCAGCACCGCTTTGGTTACCGAAGCGGCTCTGCTAAAACTACGCCAACGCCCTATACAACCCTACTTGATGGACATGAGTGCTGTCGTCACCGCTTGGCTATTGGCGCTTTCCCTGCCGGCCTTGGCTCCTTGGTGGCTAGTGGTGGTCGGCACCTTTTTTGCCATCGTCGTTGCCAAGCAACTATACGGCGGCTTAGGTTACAACCCCTTTAACCCGGCCATGGTCGGCTACGCCGTCTTGCTTATTTCCTTCCCCCTGATCATGACTAAATGGCCCGCACCCTTATCACTCGCCGCCCACCCCTTAAGCTGGTCTGAGCAACTGAATTTTATCTTTAACCAAACCTTACCGGCTGCACTGCATGTTGATGCCATCAGCTCGGCGACTCCACTGGATTATTTAAAAACACAACTCATGCTCAACAAAGAAGTCCCCAGCATCAGTTTAGCGCCCATCTTTGGCCAGTTTGGTGGGCAAGGGCAAGAATTCGTAACAGCGGCGTATGGATTAGGTGGGCTGTATTTATGGCAACAGCGCATCATCAGCTGGCATTTACCCACGGCATTTTTGCTGATGTTGACGGCCATTTCTGGCATTTTCTATTTAGTCGATCCTAGCCATTTTGCCAACCCATTATTTCACGTCATGAGTGGCGCCTCGCTGTTGTGTGCCTTTTTCATCATCACTGACCCGGTCAGCGGCCCAACCACTCCCAGAGGCAAACTCTATTTTGCCGCCGGCGTGGCCGTGTTGACCTATTTAATTCGCGTCTACGGCGGCTACCCTGATGGCGTGGCTTTCTCCGTACTGATTATGAATATGTGCGTACCGCTCATCGACGCACTTACGCAACCGCGCGTGTTTGGCCACGAGAAATAATATGGCCAGCAACATACTTAAACATGCCATAAAAACAGCCGTCGCTATGCTGGCCTTTGCTTTTGTCGGCACCCTCTTACTTGCCTATGTATTTATTGCCACGCGGCCGCCCATAGAAGCCAATGAAAAAGAAGCTAGGCTGGCGCTATTTAAGCAAATTTTGCCCGAGAAAAATTACGACAACGATTTACTGTCCAACCAAGTGCGTATAGCACCCAACGCTTTATTGGGCAACCGTTTACCCAGCATAGCCAACGTTGCCACTTTGCATGGAAAACCGGCGGGAGTGGTACTGGAAGCCGTGGCCCATGACGGCTACAGCGGCGACATCAAGCTGCTCATCGCCATACGCGCGGATGGGAGCATTAGTGGTGTGCGTGTGCTAACGCACAAAGAAACACCGGGCTTAGGCGACTACATAGACATCGCCCATGGAAACTGGATTAAACTGTTTAATGATGAATCCTTGCAAAAAACCCCAGAGGAAAAATGGCAGGTTAAAAAGGACGGCGGCCAGTACGATTACATGGTGGGCGCGACCATCACCCCGCGCGCGGTGGTTAAAGCCGTACTAAAAGCACTGCAATATTTTGCAATGAACCAACAAACGCTGTTTGTGCCAAATGCAAATTAGCCTAGGATTTTTATGAGCAACCTCTACAAAGAAATTACCTTAAATGGCTTGTGGAAGCAAAACTCCGGCGTGGTCCAACTCTTGGGCTTATGCCCCACGCTAGCCGTCACCACCACCGCAGTTAACGGCCTCAGCTTAGGCTTGGCTACCGCCTTGGTGATGGCAGCGGCTAACGGCTCGGTCTCGCCTGTGCGCCAATTTGTGCCTAATGAAATTCGGGTGCCGGTATTCATCTTGGTCATTGCCGCTTTAGTGACCGTCATAGACTTATCCATTAACGCCTACGCGCATGAACTGCACAAGGTATTGGGCATTTTCATCCCGCTGATTGTGGTCAATTGTATCGTGCTGGCGCGGGTGGAATCGTTCGCGGCTAAAAACCCCACCCTACCGTCTATATTGGATGGCTTTATGATGGGCGCCGGCTTAATGCTGGTATTGGGCTTGTTGGGTGCGATTCGTGAATTGCTTGGTAAAGGCACCGTACTATCAGGACTGGATTTAGTGTTCGGCCCAGCAGCCCATGCATTCATGTGGATCAGCGTAGACTACCACGGCTTCTTACTGGCGATCTTACCCCCAGGGGCCTTCTTGGGCTTAGGCAGTTTGATTGCTTTACGCAATTGGATAGAAATGCGTAAAACCGTGACAGATCAAAGCCTGGCTGCCAGTCCAAATTCAGCCACTAGCCATTAGTGGCCATCTAAAAAAGCCGCCTTTCCGACCATGAATGCAGAAAAACGCCATGAAATATTTAGGCGCTTAAGCCTTGCCATTCCCAACCCAAGCACCGAGCTTAAACACAACAGCACCTTTGAATTGTTAATCGCGGTGATACTGTCGGCCCAAGCCACCGATAAAGGCGTCAACATCGCCACGGCTAAACTGTATGCCGTGGCCAATACGCCTGCCGCCATACTGGCACTGGGTTTGGATGGTTTGGAATCCTATATAAACAGCATAGGCTTGTACCACGCCAAAGCTAAAAACATTTTGGCCACCTGCGCTAGCTTAATAAACGAGCACCAATCGCAAGTGCCCAACACCCGAGCAGCGCTAGAGCGCCTGCCTGGCGTAGGCCGCAAGACCGCCAACGTAATTCTAAATACGGCCTTTGGACAGCCCACCATAGCCGTTGACACGCATTTATTTCGCTTGGGCAATCGCATAAAATTAGCGACCGGAAAAACCGTGTTAGAGGTAGAAAAAAAATACCTCAAAACCATCCCCGCCGCCTACCTACACGATGCCCATCATTTGCTGATCTTGCACGGACGCTACACTTGCCAAGCACGCAAACCCAAATGCCAGCAGTGCTGCATAGCCGACCTGTGTGAATTTAACGCCAAAGAGTACCACTAAAAAAATGAGTTTATACAATCCCAGTCGCGACCAAGCTAGGCAGTTTTTATTCGATGCCTGGACTAAATTTAAGCAAGCCGCCGTGCTTACTGATTTAGAAAAAATAGCCGTGGAAGTCATCACCATGCACCCGGAATACCACGCCATGTTTGACGCCCCTGAGCAATACCTGCAGCAAGCCTATTTTCCAGAAATGGGTGTCACCAACCCGTTCTTACACATCAGCTTGCATTTGTCGGTGATAGAGCAAATTAGCATAGACCAACCGGTGGGCATTAAGGCATTGCATGCCAAGTTAAAAGAGAAACACGCCGATGCCCACCTGGCATACCACGACGTGATGGATTGCTTGGCAGAAATCCTATGGCAATCCCAACGCAATAACACCGCCTTGGATGCCACGCTCTACCTTAATTTACTGCAGCAAAAAGTTCAGTCCAACTAGAAGTACAGGCTAACTAAAATACAAGCCAACTAAAATCCAGTGCCCCTTACAATAAAAAAACCGGCATTCGTGCCGGCTTTTTTATGCGACTACTAAATCAAATCCAAGCAGTTAGTCATCAAAATTAGCCTGCTGCGTTTGCCGCTCAGCCAATGCGTTTAACAAGCTAACTTGCTGCTCGACTGTCATGTCCCACCAGCCTTTTATTTCATCCAGGCTGCGCTGGCAACCTAGGCAAAAACCGCTGCTATCATCAATAGTGCATACGCCTATGCAAGGCGATGCGGGCGGGTTATTGGCTATCGTTTCTGTCATGATAGGGCTGTCCTAACTTAATTTAATACACCAGGCTTAATTTAATACACCATGGCATTGCTTGTATTTCTTACCGGAACCGCATGGGCACGGGTCGTTGCGGCCTACTTTCACCCCAGCACGCACTTGCGGCTGCTCACCTGCCGGCGCTTCATCCGCTGGATTGGCTAAGGCTTCGTCGTAGTCTGCGTGTTGATAATGCAAGTTTTCCACTTCGACCGGTTTTTCCACGGCTTCCACGTCGGCTTCATTTTTAACCTGCACCAACATGGTCACCTTGGTCACTTCGCTTTTCACCGCATTGAGCAAACCTTCAAACAGCTCAAAGGCTTCGCGCTTGTATTCCTGCTTAGGATTTTTTTGCGCGTAAGAACGCAAATGGATACCTTGGCGCAAATGGTCTAGCGCAGCCAAATGCTCACGCCAGTGGTTGTCTAAACTTTGCAGCATGACTGAGCGCTCAAACTGACGCATGATGTCAGCACTAGCCAAATCTTCTTTGGTGGCATAAGCACTGTTTGCGGCATCAAGTATGCGCTCACGCAAAGTTTCTTCATGCAAATCGGGGTTGTCTTCCAACATTTTTTGCAAAGGAATAACCAAGCCGGTTTCGGCTTTTAACTCACGCTCCAAGCTAGCCACATCCCATAGCTCTTCCACACTGTTGGGTGGAATATGGCTAGCCATCATGCTGACCAAGACATCTTCACGCATGGCTTGTATGGTCTCGCCCACATCGGCCGCTTCCAGCAACTCATTGCGTTGCTCATAGATCACCTTGCGCTGATCGTTGGCCACATCATCGTATTCCAGCAACTGTTTACGGATATCAAAGTTACGGCCTTCTACTTTGCGCTGGGCATTTTCAATGGCACGCGTTACCCATGGGTGCTCAATCGCCTCACCGTCTGGCATATTGAGTTTTTCCATAATGGCCGACACACGGTCAGAAGCGAAAATACGCAATAACTGATCTTCCAAGGACAAGTAAAAACGGCTGGAGCCGGTGTCGCCTTGACGACCAGAACGGCCACGCAATTGGTTGTCTACGCGACGCGACTCATGCCGCTCGGTACCGGCAATATGCAAGCCACCCGCCGCCAATACGGCGTCATGACGAGCTTGCCACTCGGCTTTAAGTTTATCTATGGCCGCGGTTTTTTTATCCTCGCTCAACTTAGCATCTTGCTTAATATTCTCTATGTCGGCCTCAGGGTTACCGCCCAACACGATGTCCGTACCGCGACCGGCCATGTTGGTGGCAATGGTAATCACCCCAGGACGACCGGCTTGCGCAATCACGTGCGCCTCGCGTTCATGCTGCTTGGCATTAAGCACTTGGTGTTCTAATTTTTCGGCATTCAATAAGGTCGAAATGAGCTCAGAGTTTTCTATCGAGGTAGTACCGACCAATACCGGCTGACCACGGCTTTGGCAATCTTTAATGTCCAAAATCACCGCTTCGTATTTCTCTCTGGCCGTGCGGAATACTTTGTCCATATTATCTTTACGTAACATAGGACGGTGCGTTGGAATCACCACCGTCTCCAAGTTGTAAATTTGATTGAATTCATAGGCCTCGGTGTCGGCCGTACCGGTCATGCCAGATAACTTGGCATACATACGGAAGTAATTTTGGAAAGTAATGGAGGCCAGCGTTTGGTTTTCTTTTTGAATTTCAACGCCTTCTTTGGCTTCCACCGCTTGATGCAAACCATCCGACCAACGGCGTCCCGGCATCATACGGCCATTGATCTCATCAACGATGGTCACTTCGCCATCGCGTACCACGTAATGCTGATCCCTATGGTAGAGATTGCGTGCACGCAAAGAAGCGTACAAATGGTGTACCAAAGTGATGTTGGCCGCCTCGTACAAACTTGAGCCCTCAGGCAACATGCCAGATTCGGCCAGCAAAGCTTCCGCATGTTCATGGCCTTGCTCAGACAGGGTCACACTTTGGTTCTTTTCATCCACCCAAAAATCGCCAGCACCCTCTTCTTCGGTCTGCGCAATCAATTTGGCCGCCACGGTATTGATTTGGCTGTAAAGCGCGATGCTGTCATCGGCCTGGCCAGAGATGATTAAAGGCGTGCGTGCCTCGTCTATCAAGATCGAATCGACTTCGTCTATCAAGGCATAACTTAAACCACGCTGCACACGCTCTTCACGGCTGTGCACCATGTTGTCACGCAAATAGTCAAAACCGTACTCGTTATTGGTGCCGTAGGTAATATCCGCCGCGTACGCAGCACGCTTGGCTTCATTGGCCATTTGCGACAGATTGATGCCTATGCTTAAACCCAAAAAGTTATACAGCTTGCCCATCCACTCGGCATCACGCTTAGCCAGGTAATCATTGACGGTGACCACGTGCACGCCCTTACCGGTTAAGGCATTCAAATACACCGGCAAAGTAGCGACCAAGGTTTTACCCTCACCGGTACGCATCTCACCTATCTTGCCTGCGTTTAGCACCATGCCGCCTATCATCTGCACGTCAAAATGGCGCATGCCCAATACCCGTTTACCGGCTTCACGCACCACGGCAAACGCTTCTGGCAGCAATTGCTCCAAGGTTTCGCCATTGGCATAGCGTTGTTTAAACTCATCCGTCTTGGCTTTGAGCGCCTCGTCAGACAAAGCCTGCATGGCCGGTTCCAATGCGTTAATGCTTTGCACTTTTTGCGCGTATTGCTTGACCAGTCTTTCGTTACGGCTACCGAATATTTTTTTAAACAACGATGAAATCATGAAGTGAGGCGCTTTCCGCTTAGAGGATAAATAACTGTGTGTGAGTAATGTAGGGTTTTATTTGGTATTGGCCAGTGGCTGTATTTAATCTAATTAATTCCTGGCATTGAGGTATTTTCTTGGGTCCAAGGCATTGCCGTTTAATCTAATTTCATAATGCAAATGCGGCCCAGTGGACCGCCCAGTACTACCAACTTGCGCCACTATTTGGCCTTTTTCAACCCGTTCGCCCACTTTAACCAGTATTTTGGAGGTGTGAGCATAGCGGGTTTCAAGTCCAGAGCCATGTGACACGATGACAATTTTACCATAATCAGGCATGGTTTCTGCCGCCGTGACTATGCCACCTGCGGCAGCAAAAATAGGGGCACCGGCCTCAGCCGAAAAATCCAAACCTTCATGAAAGGCTTTGTTGCCATTAAATGGGTCTATGCGCCAACCGTAACTTGATGAATTAAACGCCGCGCGAATTGGGCTGCGGTTTGGCAACACGCCTTTGAGCATGCTTTGTTGCAATAATTCGGCTTCCAACTCACTCAAATACTCTGTTTCAAATTCAACGCGTGCGGTTAATTCAGCGATGTGCTTTTGCAAATCCAATTCCGTGTAAGGGCTGTTTAGCAACAAAGGACCACCACGATTAGCACCTTGCGCCTTATTGCTAGGCGATACCAGGGCAGGTGCAGTTGGTTTAGTGGCGGGCGTTTTCTTTTCGCCAGCCAACTTGGCCAAGCGTTCGCTTTGTGCATCCAAGCGCATGATGCGAGCTTGTAACTCGCCCATCTGTACCGCATAGGCATCCAAGTGTTTTTGTGGGTCGCCTATATTGAACGAAAATCTGAGCTTAGACGATTTTGCCCCCTGTTGCGGCGCCGCATCCTGTGGCACAATCAACAACAGCGTTAGTAACACCGGCAACACCAGCAGCGCAAACACAATCCCGCTCACCTGAAACACAGAGAGCGTTTTTGCTTTTGCCATACTATTTGAGATAAAAATGATATTCATCGCCATTCCAATTACCCGGACGTTCAAGACCAGCTCACATGCGCCAGTTTAATGCACTGCTAAATCAACCTGAATTAATGGGATTAACTGCGCACACCAAAGAAACCCAAGCGGCGCAAAAAATCTGGTTATCGATTGCCCCGGGCAACCTAGGCAACTTGAGCCACGCAAGCGGCATTAAAAACCAACAATTAACGGTGTATGCAAGCAACAATGCGGTCGCGGCAAAAATAAAACTTTGCATTCCTAGCCTATTGATTCAGTTAGAAAAGCAAGGGTGTGAAGTTACTGCAATTCGGCTGAAAGTGCAAGTAAAATCTAGCCCGCAAGCCCAGCCCAAAGCCATTAAAAAGCTAAGCTTACAAGCAGCCAAGGAGCTCGATGGCTTGGCCAAAAAACTCAGCGGCACCGAACTCGGCGACGCCCTAGCCAGACTCGCCAGCAAAGTCAGTTAAAAAAATAATCCACTTTATTTTAACCGCCCCAAACTCACCTCTAAGCCAAGCTAAACCCGGTGTTTTTAGGCAAGACAAAAGAGGTTGTTAGGTGTGCTTATTAGTGTAATAATGAGCCGTTGTTACAGATTATTTACATGTAGTGATGCATGCGTAGCGGCAGATTATTCGTAACACTTGCATTGGTTTCAAAGGGGTGCAAAACACGCACTTCCAGTGCCTCAATTCGTACTAGTTTTATTTTTAACGTTTTAAACGCAGTTTAATACTCACGTAATTTATAAAAATTTTAGATAGGGAGAAGTCATGTCAGTTTCACTAATGATAGCCATAGGTGCTGCGTTTTTAGCAGTCGTGTATGGCCTAGTAATGAGCAAATGGATATCGGGCCTGCCGGCCGGTAATGCCCGCATGCAAGAAATTGCAGCCGCCATCCAACAAGGCGCCGCGGCGTATTTAGCGCGTCAATACAAAACCATCACCGTCGTCGGTATCGTCTTGGCTGTATTAATCGGCTTATTTTTAGGCACCACCACCGCCGTGGGCTTCGTTATAGGCGCCGTTCTATCGGGCGCTTGCGGATTCATAGGCATGAACGTGTCGGTTAAAGCCAACGTTAGAACTGCCCAAGCTGCAACGGGCGGCATCGCACCGGCTTTAGACGTGGCCTTCAAAGGCGGCGCCATCACTGGCATGTTGGTGGTGGGTTTAGGCTTATTGGGCGTGGCTGGTTTTTATGCCTACCTATTGTCCGTCACCCCTGCTGAACAAGCTGTGGATTTAAACCCATTGATAGGCTTGGCATTTGGTTCTTCCTTGATTTCCATCTTTGCCCGTTTAGGCGGCGGCATTTTCACTAAAGGCGCAGACGTAGGCGCCGACTTAGTGGGTAAAGTCGAAGCTGGCATACCCGAAGACGATCCGCGTAACCCAGCCGTGATTGCCGATAACGTCGGCGACAACGTGGGCGATTGCGCAGGCATGGCCGCTGACTTATTTGAAACTTACGCCGTGACTTTGATTGCCACCATGGTATTGGGCGGTCTATTACTCACCAATGCTGGCGAAGACGGCATTATTTACCCATTGATGTTGGCAGCCGTGTCTATCGTGGCGTCCATCATAGGCTGCTTCTTTGTTAAAGCTAGCCCTGGCATGAAAAATGTCATGCCTGCCTTATACAAAGGCTTGGCTGTAGCAGGTGGTTTGTCTTTAGTGGCGTTCTACTTCGTTACCACTAAAATGTTCCCTGAAGGCTTGATGGCAGGTGATTTAGCCATATCAGCCAATCAACTGTTTGGTGCTTGCGCGGTTGGTTTAGTCTTAACAGCAGCCTTGGTTTGGATTACTGAGTATTACACCGGTACCGATTACGCACCGGTGAAACACATTGCCCAAGCCTCGACCACAGGTCACGCCACCAACATCATTGCCGGCATAGGCATTTCGATGAAATCCACCGCATGGCCAGTACTGTCAGTCTGTTTGGCTATTTTTGCTTCTTACCATCTTGGTGGCTTGTATGGCGTGGCTGTAGCAGCTACATCCATGTTAAGCATGGCCGGTATCGTGGTCGCTTTAGACGCTTACGGCCCAATCACTGACAATGCCGGCGGCATTGCCGAAATGTCGGGCTTACCTAAATCCGTGCGCGACGTAACCGACCCATTGGATGCAGTAGGCAACACCACCAAAGCGGTCACCAAAGGCTACGCCATTGGTTCAGCTGGTTTAGCAGCGTTGGTCTTGTTTGCTGACTACACGCACAAATTAGAAGGCGCAGGCATGGTGGCTAAATTTGACCTAAGCGATCCTATGGTCATCATCGGCTTATTCATCGGCGGCCTGATTCCCTTCTTGTTTGCTGCCATGGCGATGGAAGCCGTTGGTCGCGCAGCTGGCGCCGTGGTAGAAGAAGTACGCCGTCAATTCCGTGACATCAAAGGCATCATGGACGGCACGGGTAAACCAGAATACGGCAAAGCCGTTGACTTGCTCACCACCGCCGCCATTAAAGAAATGATGATTCCATCCCTATTGCCAGTAGCCGTACCAGTAGCCGTTGGCTTGCTGTTAGGCCCAGTGGCCTTAGGTGGCATGCTGATGGGTACCATTGTTACCGGCCTATTTGTAGCGATCTCCATGTGTACCGGTGGCGGTGCATGGGATAACGCCAAAAAATACATAGAAGACGGCAACCACGGTGGCAAAGGCTCAGAAGCGCACAAAGCGGCCGTGACTGGCGATACCGTTGGCGACCCATACAAAGACACAGCGGGTCCTGCGGTTAACCCATTGATTAAAATCATCAACATTGTGGCCTTGTTAATTGTGCCCTTGCTGCACATGTAAGCGCACGGTTTAGCTTAAGTTGGACAAAATCCGACTTAAGCTAAGCGAATTAAATGTAAGGTTAATTAAAAAGGCTGGCCCATGGGCCGGCCTTTTTATTAAGCCGACCAGATAAAAGGGAGAATTAGCCATGAAAGACAGCCTAATCGCTGGCATACGCTACCAGCATAGCTTTGTTGTATCTAAGGCGAAAACCGTGCCTGCCATCTACCCGGAATCGCCGGACTTTTTATCCATGCCCGAGGTGTTTGCCACTGGATTTATGGTGGGCTTTCTAGAATGGGCTTGTATCTTGGCCATTAAGCCGCATTTGGATTGGCCGCAAGAACAAACGGTGGGGACGCACATCAACGTCAGTCACTTAGCGGCCACGCCGCCAGGGTTGACCGTGACCGCCAAGGTGGAGTTATTGTCTGTGCAAGGGCGTAAGCTCAGTTTTGCCGTGGAAGCGCACGATGGCCTGGATTTAATTGCCAGCGGCACGCACGAACGCCACATCATCAACAAAGACAAGTTCGATGCTAAAGCCCAAGCTAAACTTAAGCCCAGGCTAAACTTAAGCCCAAGCTAAACTTATGCTAGGTTTAGGCCAGTGAGTTAAAGCACCTGCAAGATGTCATTAGCAATGTCGGCTGGCTTTTCACCGTAATCAATATACAAACGAATCTTGCCGGTTTTATCAAACACATACATGCCAGCACTGTGGTCTAGCGTGTAAGCGCTTTTGCCTTTTACGTCGACCTTCTTGGCATATATTTTAAAGTTAGCCTGCACCAGCTTGGTCGCCTGTTCGTCGCCCCATAAACCAATAAAACGCGGATCAAACGACGGCACAAATTGCGCCAACACCGCTTGCGTATCGCGCTCTGGGTCTAGGGTAATGAACAGTACTTGCAATTCATCGGCGCGCGGGCCTAATAACTTCATGGTTTGCTTCAGATCCAGCATGGTGGTCGGGCACACATCTGGGCAATGCGTGTAACCAAAGAACAGCACCACGGCTTTGCCCTTAAATTCGCCTAAGCTACGTGGCTTACCGTTATGGTCGGTGAGGCTTAAGTCATGGCCAAAATCCGCACCCGTAATGTCGGTTGCCACCAGCTGCTTGCCGCCCGCCGATGGTTGGCATGCCGCCAGCAAGGTGATGAGTAAAGCCAGGATGAAGTAACGCATTTTTTAACCTTATGTAATCTTTAAATTTGCAAAATCTGTGCATTTAAGTGAAATTTGATTTTAACATGCGACAAGAATTACGGCCTTTAGTTTACAATAAGGCTTTTACAAAATTCGTTTATAAGGCAGCAACATGGCAATTCCAACCTCAATGGCAGACCGCGATGGCGTAATTTGGTACGACGGCAAAATGGTTAACTGGCGCGATGCCACCACCCACGTTTTAACCCACACTTTGCATTACGGCATGGGCGTATTTGAAGGCGTGCGCGCTTACAAAACCGACAAAGGCACGGCCATCTTCCGCCTAAAAGAACACACCGACCGTCTGTTCCGCAGTGCCCACATTTTGCAAATGAAAATGCCTTACAGCAAAGAGCAAATGATGGAAGCGCAAAAAGCCGCGGTTAGGGAAAATAATCTGGAATCGGCCTACATGCGCCCTATGGCATTTTACGGTGCGGAAGCCATGGGTATTTCCGCCAAAACCTTGTCCACTCACGTGATTGTGGCGGCATGGAAATGGGGTGCTTACATGGGCCAAGACGCGCTAGACAATGGTATACGCGTTAAAACCTCGTCTTTCTCACGCCACCACGTCAACATCACCATGTGTAAAGCCAAAGCCAACGGCAACTACATGAACAGCATATTGGCTCACCAAGAAGCCGCTCTCGATGGCTACGACGAAGCCTTGCTGCTGGACGTAGACGGCTTTGTTGCAGAAGGTTCAGGCGAAAACATCTTCATCATACGTAACGGCAAAATGTACACACCTGACCTGACTAGCGCATTAGAAGGCATCACGCGTGACACCATATTGCAATTGGCTGCAGAAATTGGTTTAACCGTCATCGAAAAACGCATCACCCGCGATGAAGTGTATTCCGCTGACGAAGCCTTCTTTACCGGCACCGCTGCAGAAGTCACGCCTATCCGTGAATTAGACAGACGCAGCATAGGCAATGGCACAGCAGGCCCCATCACCAAACAATTACAGAAAATGTATTTTGATGCGGTGACCGGCAAATCGGCCAAGCATGCCGATTGGTTAACCCTGGTCTAACTGAAAAACTTAGTCTAAATGTAATCCCTACCGTATCTAAGCTAACCATGACTAAACAAAAAGCCATCATCGTGTCAGCCCAAGACTTGCCACTGCATTGTCCCAGCGATGCCAGTGCCTTGTGGGCATCCCATCCGCGGGTATTTTTGGATGTGGCTAAAACCGGGCAGGTAGCCTGCCCTTACTGCGGCACACAATACCAACTTCAAGCCGGGGCAGTGGTGGCTCACCATTAAGTTGACCAAGGCACTGGCCGGATAGCAAGTTTAATTAAGGACAGCCATGTTTACATTAACGTTTAGCTTGGATTCAGTGGCCTTATACGCACTAAGCGCCAACCTGCTGGCCCTCACTGTGTTTGTTTTATTGGTTTATGCCGCTAAGAAAAAAAGAGCCATGGCCGATGCGAAAATCATCGATTTTGTCACCGAGTATTTCTTAAATACCGGCGTAGAAGTGTTGGTCAGCTGTGTTCAAGACCCCATCAGCAAACAAACCCATGTGCAGATAGAATCGGCCCCTTTGAAACGGTTTCGCTTTTCCAATATTTTAGAAAGCAATTTAATTGGCCACATCGCCCGCCTTACTGGGGAAAAAGTAGACAAAATTTATTGGCGCTTTCCAGTGCCGCCACAAAATGACGCCATGTTCGATGAAACAAACAGCCCCTTGGCGCAACAGGACCCGTATTTGTTTGAAATGCGTGCAGCCGCCACGGACGGCTACACGGTGACGGAAATCAGCGCCGACAAAAACAAGCAGCGCACTTAAAAAACAGCCACCTCAGCCGCTTGCCCCCATAGGCTAGCGATCACCGCTGGCGCATCTGCCGCCACACTGTTAGTCCAAAAACGCACGGCGCCAACATCGGTGCTGGCCGCCAACAAGCCGGTCTCGATTAAGCGACTTTTTACTTGCTTGGCAACCGCCGCCCCAGTATCCACCAGGGTCACCTGATCACCAACCACCTCACGAATTAAGCCACGCACAAACGGGTAATGGGTGCAGCCCAAAACCACGGTGTCCGCTCCTTCAGCCAGCAAAGGGGCACAAAATTGCTTTATTAATGCGCGCGTCGCCGGGCTGTCCACTTCACCGCGCTCTATGCATTCAACCAAGCCTGGGCAGGCTTGGGTAACCTCCTCCAGGTTGCGACCGTAGCGTTCCAGCAAGGCGGCAAATTGGGCACTTTTCAGCGTACCCACCGTAGCTAATATGCCTATGATGCCATTCTGACTGGCTTCGGCCGCCGGCTTCACTGCCGGCTCCATGCCTATGATAGGCAGTGCGTAATGGTCACGCATAGCATCAATGGCAGCCGCGGTGGCGGTATTGCATGCCACCACCAGCACTTTAGCGCCTTGGGCAATTAAAAAATCGGCGATGGCAAAACAACGTGCTTGGATTTCTGTTGCGGTTTTATTGCCGTAAGGCGCGTAGCGACTGTCTGCCACGTACAGCAAGCGCTCATTAGGCAGCAAGTCCTGTATGTGCTTGAGCACAGAGATGCCCCCTACCCCAGAATCAAACACCCCTATGGGATCGCTGGGGATGGCTTTTTTGCTAGCAATGCGTTGGCTTACATTCATGGCAGGGTTGTCATCAGTTACAATGCTAGCATTATAAACGATTGCAAATGCAAGCTGGCAAGGAGCCGCATTATGGCAAACAGATTGAGTAAAATTTATACGCGCACCGGCGACGATGGCACCACCGGCTTGGGTGACGGCAGCCGCATCAACAAAGACAGCCTTAGGGTTGAAGCCATGGGCGATTTAGACGAGCTCAATTCCATTATAGGCATCATGCTGACCGAGTCTCTACCGAACAAGCTGCTCACCCCACTCACGCAAATTCAACACGACTTATTCAATGTGGGCGGAGAAATCTGCATACCGGGCTTCGTCATCTTGCAGCAAGCCCGCATCAACGATTTAGAGGATCTTATAGACGCATTAAACGAAGAGTTAAGCCCACTCAAAGAATTTATCTTACCTGGTGGCAGCAAGGCCGCAGCCTATTGCCACCTAGCCCGCACCGTATGCCGTCGCGCTGAGCGTAAGCTGGTGGAGCTGCATAGAAATGAAAAAGTCACCGACATCTCCTTGCAATACTTAAACAGATTATCCGATTTATTATTCGTTATGTGCCGCAGCATTAACAAACAAGCTGGCCAGCCAGACATCCTATGGGAAAATAAAGCCGGCTGATTTTAAGCTATAATCAGCCCATGATTAAAAAACTGCTAGACCGAATTTTTAAAAGCAAATACGCCAAGTCCCTGGCGCATGCCAGCAACACCGCTAAGCCCAACCACAAACCACACCAGCGCGCAAAATTAACGGCGAAAAACACCCATAAACAGCCAGACCTGCCGCACCATGGTGCTTTATGCATTACCCATAAAAGTCACAAAATAGACCGCAATTTACTCAGCAATGCTGCCTTAAAAACCACCGAAGGCTTACACAAAGCTGGCTTTGAAGCCTATATCGTGGGCGGCGCGGTGCGCGATTTGCTGCTGAATCGCACCCCCAAAGATTTCGACGTAGCGACCAACGCCACCCCAGAGCAAGTTAACCGCATTTTTAGGCGCTCGCGCTTGATAGGTAAACGCTTTCGCTTGGTGCACGTCTTATTTGGCGACGAAACCATAGAGGTATCGACCTTTCGCGGCAGCCACCTGGAAGCAGAAGGCGACGCCAAAGTCACCGATAGCGGCCGCATCATTAGGGACAACGTGTTTGGCTCCATCGTCGACGACGCCTTGCGCCGCGATTTCACTGCCAATGCCTTGTATTACAACCCGGCCAGCCAAGAAGTGCTGGATTTTCATGACGGTTACGCCGACATCAAAGCCGGCATACTGCGCATCATAGGCAAGCCAGAAACCCGCTATGCCGAAGACCCGGTGCGCATGTTGCGTGCGGTTCGCTTGTCGGCTAAATTGGACCTAAAAATTGAAGCCCATAGCGAAGCGCCCATAGCAAAAATGGCCGACTTGCTGGCAGACGTGCCGCCTAGCCGCTTGTTTGATGAGATGCTTAAGCTATTTTTGTCTGGCCACGCCATGGCAAGCGTGACGGCATTGCGTGCACAGCATTTACACCACGGCTTGTTGCCCATGTTGGATGTGGTGCTAGAACAAGCCATGGGCGAGCGCTTCATTACGCTGGCCTTAGAAAATACCGACGAACGCATCTTGGCCGGCAAATCCGCCAACCCCAGCTTTTTATTCGCCAGCCTGCTCTGGCATGAAATGCTGGCCGCCTGGGAAGTGCATAAAAAGGCCGGGCAACACTTGATGCCGGCGCTGCACCTTGCCATGAGCGAAGTCATCGCCACTCAAGCGGAAAAACTAGCCATACACAACCGTTACACCGCCACCATGAAAGAAATATGGGGCATGCAACCGCGCTTTGAACAACGCGCTGGCAAACGCCCATTCGCCCTGCTGACCCACCCACGCTACCGTGCCGGCTATGATTTCTTATTGCTGCGCTGCGCCTCGGGTGAATTGCCCATGGAACTGGGTGACTGGTGGACAGCCTTTGCCAACGCCGACGGCGAAGCACGTAGCGCCATGTTGTTGGCCGACAGTGCGCCTAAAAAGCGTCGTCGTAGGGCCAGAAAAAAACCCACGGCCAACGCCAGCGTCGCCGACTAAACCCGGCTTAAGCATTTAGCATATCGACCATGGCTAACGCTTACATCGCACTGGGTAGCAACCTTGAGCAACCGGCACAGCAAGTGCGCTTGGCCATCGCCGCCATCGCCGCCTTGCCCGATTGCCAATTAATCAAGCAATCATCGCTGTATGAAACCGCCCCGGTAGACTGCCCTGAACTCAGCGCCGTGCCAGTACCAGACTTCATTAACGCGGTAGTGCAAGTGACTACGCAATTGAACCCACACGCATTGCTGGCCGCGTTACATGGCATAGAAAATGCCGCGGGCCGTGAGCGCCCCTTTGTGAATGCGCCACGCGTGCTCGATTGCGACTTGTTGCTGTACGATGATTTGGTGTTAAACGACAGCACCCTGACCTTGCCCCACCCGCGCATGCACCAACGCGGCTTCGTTTTATTGCCATTATTTGAAATTGACCCGCATGTATCCATCCCAAATCATGGCAAAATAGCAACATTGATTGCGCAACACCCATTTACTGGTATAAAACGGCAGGCATAACGTCACATGAGTATTTTTAACAAGTTTCCTTATATTGTCATTGAAGGGCCGATAGGTTGCGGCAAAACCACCTTGGCGAAAATGTTGGCCGACCAGTTTCCGGTCGATTACTTGTCTGAAAAAGCCCAAGCCAACCCATTTTTACCGCGCTTTTATCAAGACCCGCAGCGCTACGCCCTGCCCACACAACTGTTCTTTTTATTCCAACGCGCCAACCAAATTGCCGATTTAAACCAACGCGACATGTTTGCCAAGCCCATCGTGGCGGATTTCTTTTTAGACAAAGACCCGATCTTTGCACGCTTAAATTTAAACGATGAAGAATACGCCTTGTACCACCAGATTTACCAACACCTGCAGTTAAAAGCGCCTAAACCGGATTTGGTGATTTACTTGCAAACCCCCATAGATTCCTTAATGGAGCGCATAGAGTCGCGCAACGTCAGCTACGAGCTGGAAATCCGCCGTGACTACATCGAGGGGCTGGCCAATGCCTACAGCGAATTTTTTCATAACTACAACACCTCACCGGTGTTGATGGTCAACAACGAAAAACTCAACATCTTAAACAACCCAGGTGCTTTGGATTTATTGCTGTCGCGTATCTTGCAAATTAAAGGGCAGCGCGAATTCTTTAATCCAAATTTTGATTAAACCCATGGGCCAGTCAAGCATGCCATTAAACGCACTGGAAAAATTAGCGGCCAGCGGTGAAAAAATCGCCATGCTGACCTGCTACGATGCCTCTTTTGCCAAACTGATGGAGTTGGCCGGGGTTGATATGCTGTTGGTTGGCGACTCGCTAGGCATGGTTTTACAAGGGGCAGAAAACACCCTGAATGTCAGCATGCATCACATGACTTACCACACCAAAAGCGTCGCCGCAGGCGCGCCCAACACCGTGATCATGGCAGACATGCCGCTGGGCAGCTACGAACACGATGACGAAGCGGCCTACAAAAATGCAGAATGGCTGATACGCTCGGGCGCCCACATCGTTAAATTTGAAGGCGGCGGCAGCAAAGTCAAAACCGCCCGCTATTTAATCGAACGCGGCATCCCAGTGTGTGCTCATTTAGGCTTTACCCCGCAATCGGTCAACCAATTAGGCGGCTATAAAATTCAAGGCAAAACCGATGAAAGTGCCGCCAACATTATGGCCGACGCCGTCGCCATGAGCGAGGCTGGGGTCAGTTTTATTCTGTTGGAAATGGTGCCGGCAGCGCTGGCCAAAAAAATCAGCGCCAGCATAGCCACACCCACCATAGGCATAGGCGCAGGCGTCGATTGCGGCGGCCAAGTCTTGGTCATTCAAGACTTGCTAGGCATATACAGCGGCGTTGCCGGCAAAGCCCCCAGTGAATTCAAAGTACCGCGTTTCGTTAAAAATTTCTTAGCCGACACCAACAGCATAGAAACCGCCATTCGTCAGTACGTGCGGGCCGTCAAACAAAAAACCTTTCCCGCCGCCGAACACAGTTATTGATGCAGATCATACACACCATCGCCCAGTTGCGCACAGCACTGCAGGGACAAGGTCCGGTTGCCTTGGTGCCGACCATGGGCAATTTGCATGCCGGCCATCTGAACTTAGTAAACTTAGCCAAACAGCATGCCAAGTGCGTGGTAGTGAGCATTTTTGTTAATCCACTGCAGTTTGGTGCCAACGAAGACTTGGCCAATTATCCACGCACCCTGGAAGCCGATTGCGAAAAACTCGAAGCGGCAGGCGCCAGCATGGTGTTTATCCCCACGGTAGCCGAGATGTACCCAGACTTTGATGGGCAACAGCTTAATCAAAGCATCGGCGTAAAATTGCCAGCGATTGCCGACGACTTATGCGGCACTAGCCGCCCTGGCCATTTCGCTGGCGTGGCCACCGTGGTATTGAAACTATTCAATATCGTCATGCCGCAATTGGCGGTATTCGGCAAAAAAGACTATCAGCAACTGTTTGTCATCCAGCAAATGATTAAACAATTTAATCTACCCATAGCCATTATCGCCGCCCAAACCGTGCGTGAGCCGAGCGGACTGGCCATGAGTTCGCGTAACGGCTATTTAAGTCAGGCAGAAAAATCCCAGGCCAGCCAATTGCATGCCGAACTGCAAGCCGTTTGCGAAAAAATTAAAGACCTAGCGCCAAAGGTGGATTTCTTGGCCTTGGAAAAAGAAGCCGTGCTTAAGCTAGAAAACCAAGGCTGGCAAGTTGATTACGTGGCCATACGCACGGCCAGCCAGTTAAAACCAGCGCTAGCCAATGACAGCGATTTAGTGATCTTGGCCGCCGCCAAATTAGGCACCACCCGCCTGATTGATAACATCTGTCTTAGCCTGTAATCCAGCCGCGTGCAGGTGCATTTGAGGTAGAGGTTTTTACCTCTACATGGCCGGCATGAATTTTTTAGCATTGGAACAGTGGCTTATAAAGACTATAATGCTCTCCCTTTTACATATAAACTAACTCGTATGCAAAGAACCATGCTCAAATCTAAATTGCACCGCGTGCATGTGACGCACAGCGAACTCGATTACGAAGGCAGCTGCGCAATCGATGAAACCTTGCTGGACGCGGCGGACATTAAAGAATACGAAAAAATTCACATCTACAACATCACCAATGGCGAGCGCTTTAGCACCTACGCCATTCGTGCTGAGCGCAATTCCGGCATCATTTCCATTAACGGTGCTGCTGCACACAAGGCCGCGCCACAAGATCTGATCATCATTGCTAGCTACGCCGATTACCAAGCCATAGAATTAGAAAATTTCGCGCCAAAACTGGTCTACGTAGACCATAACAACCGCATTTCATCACAACGTAACGCCATTCCCGTACAGGCCGCTTAATGACAACAAACTTAGACCCCAGCAAATCCGACGCCAATTACTTAGAGGGCTTAAAGCTCGCTGTGATCGACGCCATTGAAGACATCAAAGGCTTTGACATCACGGTCATGGACGTGCGCAAACTGACTTCCATGACCAGCTACATGATAGTAGCCAGCGCCACATCCAGCCGTCAGGCGAAAGCGATTGCGGACAACATCCGTGAAAAAATCAAGGAAAAAGGTTACGCCATACGCGGCACCGAAGGTGAAAAAGACGGTGAATGGGTCTTGGTTGATTTAAACGACATCGTCGCCCACATCATGGTGCCCACAACACGCGCCTACTACAACCTTGAACAACTTTGGGGCGAGGCAGAAACGCGTCGCGGCCACATCACCGCCGATCACGGTGCAGCCTAAAACCGCCTAGCCGGCATTAGCGCTCATGGGGCACTAGCAGTGAAATTGCGCATCATCTCCGTGGGCCACAAAATGCCCGCATGGGTAGAGACGGCCTGCCTAGAATACGCCAAGCGCATGCCGCGTGAACTCAGTCTAGACATCATCGAAATCAAGCCGGAAAAACGCGCCGCCGGCAACAGCACGGAAAACATCCAACTGATAGAAGCCAAGCGTATCCTAGACGCGGTCGGCAAAGACTATTGCGTCGCCCTAGACGAGCGTGGCGCGGAAGTGAGCACCTTACAACTGGCGGACAAACTGCGCGATTGGCAAGGCCATGGCCGCGATGTGGCGCTGGTCATAGGCGGGGCCGACGGCTTGCACGCCAGCGTCAAACAAAAAGCCGATTGGCTGTGGGCCTTATCCAAACTGACCCTGCCGCACGCCATGGTGCGCGTGCTATTAGCCGAGCAACTTTACCGTGCTCACTCGGTCATTAGCAATCATCCCTATCACCGCGAGTAAGCATGGGCCCAAAAGCCTACGAAAAAGCCTTAGTTTGGTTTAGGCGCGACCTGCGTGACTACGACCACGCCGCCCTTTATCACGCCTTGAATGCAGCCAGCCAGGTCTACTGCGTGTTCGTGTTTGACACCGACATCCTTGATCAGCTGAAGAACAAAGCCGACCGCCGCGTCGAATTCATATGGCATGCCTTAAGCGAACTCAAAACCGCACTGCAAAGCCACGGTGGCGATTTGATTGTCATGCACGGCCGCGCCACGCAAGTCATCCCACAACTGGCCGAAAAACTGCAAGTGCAGGCGGTATTTAGCAACCGTGATTACGAACCGGTCGCCATACAGCGCGATGCCTTGGTGGCCAAACAACTGCAAACAAGCTCGACAGCGTTTCATCAATACAAAGACCAGGTGATTTTTGAAAAAGACCAGCTGTTGACCTTGGCCGGCAAACCCTACGGCGTATTCACGCCCTATAAAAATGCCTGGCTTAAAACCATACAAGAAGCGGATTTGCAGCCCTACCCTATCGATGGGTTGTTAAAAAACTTAGCGCCGGCCATCAGCCCCAGCCCGTTACCCAGCTTAGTCAGCCTAGGCTTTGAAGCCACCAACATAACGCAATTAGGCATCAAAACCGGCATGCAAGGGGGCTTAGCTTTGTTTGACGACTTTAAAAATCGCATGGCCCATTACCAAGAGGCGCGCAATTTTCCCGCCATAAAAGGCGTGTCCTATTTGTCGGTGCATTTGCGTTTTGGCACCGTATCCATCCGCCACCTTGCCCGTAGCGCGATGCAAGCGGCCAATGCGGGGGCGCAAACCTGGCTGAGCGAGCTAATATGGCGCGATTTTTATGTGCAAATCTTGCACCACCACCCGCAGTTAGCAGCGGGTCTAGCCTACAAAACCGAATTCCAAAATTTAGCCTTTAGCAACGATGAAGGGCTATTTGCAGCCTGGTGCCAAGGCCGCACCGGCTACCCCTTGGTCGATGCTGCTATGCGTCAACTCAACAGCACCGGCTTTATGCACAACCGTTTACGCATGATAGTCGCCAGCTTTTTAGTCAAAGATTTACTGATAGATTGGCGTTGGGGTGAGCGCTATTTTGCTGAAAACCTGATTGATTTTGACTTCAGCGCCAACAACGGCGGCTGGCAATGGGCCGCTAGCACAGGCTGCGATGCCCAGCCTTGGTTTAGAATTTTCAACCCCGTCACGCAAAGCGAACGTTTTGACCAAGCCGGCAAATTCATACGCCGCTACGTACCGGAATTAGCCGCCTGCAATGAGCAAGAGATACATGCGCCCTGGTTAATCAGCAGCGCCCGATTGCAAGCCCTGAATCTAAAGCTAGGGGTGGATTACCCGACCCCGGTGGTTGACCATGCCACACAACGGGGTTTAGCACTGGCGCTCTATAAAGCCCGATAATACCTGCTTCAGACCAAACTCAAGCAGGCTAATGCGCACTAAATTAACGGGCAAAAAAACAACTAGGCTGTGGTAAAAAAGCCAAAAAGCTAGACAATCCAGACCTGCTCGGTTAAAGTAATAGCAGTTAAAAACGATGACTTTCTCTGCCAAACACTTAAGCAGCTAGGCATGAGTAGCAGTCTCGATTAAAGGTAACTCAGATGCAAATGCAAACTAAAATAATGGCGTTGGGCAAAACAATGTTACTGGTAGCAAGTTTAGCCTTGCTTCCTTCTTGCGCTACGCAAGCCAATAAAGATCCGCTGGAAGGCATGAACCGCGGCATCTATAAATTCAATGATGTGGCCGACAAAGTCTTAATCAAACCAGTGGCTTCGGCATACCAAACCGTCGCGCCCTCACCGGTACGCAAGGGCGTCAATAATTTCTTTGATAACCTAGGCTCCATCACCACGGTATTTAATGATTTATTGCAATTTAAATTTGCACAAGCCATGACGGACGCTGGTCGTTTTGTCATTAACAGCACGGTAGGTCTTGCCGGCTTTATCGATGTGGCGAGCATGGACAACGTGCCTAAACACAAAGAAGACTTTGGTCAAACCTTAGGCCATTGGGGCGTGGCCGATGGGGCGTATTTGGTGCTGCCTATCTTAGGCCCATCCAGCTTGCGTGACACCACCGGCTTGGTATTCGATTTGGCCACCACTGACCCAATAGCCTATGCCCACAGAAAAGGCGACGTGCGCTTGCACAACCAATTGCGCGTGGCCCAACTGATAGACAAACGGGCTGAGCTGTTAACGGCGACCGATTTAATTGATGAAGCGTCCTTGGATCCTTACGCGTTTACGCGGGATGCCTACTTGCAACGACGCGCAAGCTTGGTACAAGACGGCCTAGTACCAGAAGAATTCATACAAGACGACGAATAAACTACCCGGCCTGCGGCCTAGTCATTTACTCGCAGGCCACCGTCATACGCTCGATTAAAATTGAGCCCACCTGTTTCGATCCCTGCACCAAAACATCCGAACCGATGCCAACGATGGCCTGCAACATATCGCGCATATTACCGGCCACGGTAATTTCTTCCACGGCATGCACGATGACGCCGTTTTCCACCCAAAAACCCGCTGCACCCCGTGAGTAATCGCCGGTCACCGGATTAACGCCGCTGCCCAATAACTCGGTGACCAATAAGCCGGTGCCCATCTGTTTAAGCATGCCGGCAAAGTCGTTAGCGCCGGACTGCACCAACAAGTTGTGGTTACCGCCGGCATTACCGGTGCTTTTCATGCCCAATTTACGCGCCGAATAACTGCCTAAAACATAGCCCTGCAGCACCCCATCTTGCACCAAGTGTCGGGTGTGAGTCGCCACGCCTTCGCTATCAAACGGGCTACTGGCCAAGCCTTTTTCCAAGTGTGGATTTTCTACGATGGTCAGCAATGGGCTGGCGATTTGCGTACCCAAACTGTCCAATAGAAAAGACGATTTACGGTACAAGCTGCCGCCTGAAATGGCACTAATAAGCGTGCCTATCAGGCCACTGGCCAAGGGCGCTTCAAACAACACCGGCACTTGGCAGGTGCTGATTTTTTTCGAATGTAAACGGCGTAACGCACGCTCACCGGCGATGCGACCTATGTCGGTCACGGACTGCAAATCATCG
>JACCDV010086021.1_pt1 | contig 30240 bp, 6 predicted proteins | sample 7446131 | NCBI WGS metagenome assembly JACCDV01 (sample SAMN15323448, study PRJNA562643) | freshwater metagenome | isolation source: river surface water | place: USA:Blue River Watershed | collected 2017-08-17 | reverse complement strand
GTTGACCACCTGGTCTTTGGCGGTGCCTTCGTTGCCCACGGCGTCGACCACTTTGGCGGTGTAGGTCCAGCTGCCGGTGTAGCCCTTGGTGTCGGTGATTTCCCAGGCTTGGCCGCTGACGGTGGCATAACCGAGGAAGACGCCGTTGCTGTAGACGGCGAGTTGTTCGCCGGTGCCCAGCGGGGCGCTGATGGAGCCGCTGACCAAGCGGCCAGCGCTGGTGTCGGCGGTGGTCCAGTCGGCGTTTTCGGTGGTGCCGGCCAGGGCGTCGCGACCGCTGTCTTTGGTCATGGAGCTGAACAGCACGGTCTGCGTGGGCGCGGTGTGGTCGATCTCCATGGCTTGGGTGGCCACGCCGTTGGCGCCGTAGGCCACGACCTGGTTGCCAGAGCCGTCGACGATGGTGGCTTTGATGGTGTATTTGCCGTCAAGCAGCGCAGCGCCGGGGTCGGTCCAGGTCCAGTTGGTGCCGTTGACGGTGGCGATGCCGGTGCGCAGCACGGTGGTGCCGTCGGCGGCCAAGACTTGCACCTTGACGCTTTCGCCCGTGCCCAGCGCGGCGGGCAGACCGCCGGTGTAGCTCAGGGTGTTGTCGCTGGTGAAGAAGTCGGTGGCGCTGGTGCCGGTGTCGTCGCTGATGGCGGTGATGGTGGTGCTGCGCAGGGTGTTGACGTTGACGGGCACGTCGACCAGCACTTGCGCGTTGGTGGTGCTGTGGTCGTAGACCTTGTAGGTGGTGGCGCCAATGGTGACCTGGCCTTTGTAGGCCCAGGTGCCGGCCAGGCCGGTGTTGCCAAGCAAGCCGTTTTGGGTGACGCCGTCGTTGGCCAGCGCGCCCAGGTTGAGGGTGTCGCCGGCCAGGCCTTTGACGACCATTTGCACTTTGCCGGTGCTGCTGGTGGTGCCGGTGGCGGCCACGCTGCCGTCGGCCGTTTGGGTGGTGGCGCTGAAGTTGTAGCCCGAGAGTTCGGTGCCGCCCAGGGACAGCACGTCGTTGGTGGACAGGGTCAGCTTGCTGGCGGTGCCGGTCATTTCGATGACTTCGACTTCCTGGATGGGCTTGACGGTCTGGTTGTTGGTGATTTGCGTCAGGTCCAGCGTGGTGCCGGCGGCGAGCTTGAGGGTGTCGACCCCTGCCCCGCCGTCGATGTGGCCGCCTGCGGCCAAAGCTGCTTGCACGGTGGCGCTGGTGGCGGTGATGGTGTCGTTGCCGGCCAAGGTGCTGAGGGTACCGCTGGTGTAGTTCAGGCTGTCGGCGCCGGTCGTGGGTTGCGCGGATGCCGTTGGGGTGAGCGAGGCACTGTAGCTTTGCGTGGCGGTAAAGCCATAAGAAGTTTCGAGCACTTGCCCTGTTGACGACAGAATCGCGGCTGTGTAGGTTTTGGTGGTGCCAGCGGGCAGTGTGGCGTTGTACGTCCAATTGGTGCCCGTGACGGTGGCAGCGCCCAGATCGGTGGTGCCGTCAAAAATGTGCAGGGTTTCACCGGCCTGCAATGTGCGGCCTGTGGTGCCCTGGAGTGTTGGCGTGGTGTCGTAGACGGTGCTGCCGCTGGCCACGCTGACGGTGTTGTTGGTGCTGGCCACAGAGGTCCAAGTGAAGTTGTCCAGACTCCAGTAGTCTTTGGTACCACCTGAAATACCGATGTATTTGAAGGGCGTTCCGACGGTGCCAGAGTCAAAGTTTCCGGCTCCCAGCGGGATGGTGTAGGTGCCGACGACTGTGCCATCTGCCGCGTACAGCTTGAGTGTCTTGGCCTGGACCTGAAGATCCATGTAGCTGAACTGCAGGCGTGTCATCGTGGACTGGGTGTTGGTGACCAACACTTCGCCGTTAAATGCGGCACCTTGGTTTTGCGGGTCATTGAAGATGATGCCCGTTGTGCCGTTGCTGGCGTAGCCCGTGGTGCCGAATTTGGCATCGGTCCCGCTGCCTACGGTGGCGCCGTTGACGCCACTCAAGGTGAAGTTGGTGCCGGATGTAGCGGTGTAGCCGGTGTTGAAGTTATCGGTTGTTGTGGACGATGTGTACGTCTCGACCAAAGCGCTGCTGATGGTGGGCACGGTGGTCAGGTTGACGACTTGGGTTGCCGTTGCGCCGGTGTTGCCTGCTGCGTCCACCACATTGGCGGTGTAGGTCCAGCTGGCGTTGTAGCCGTTGAGGTCGGTCACTTCCCAGCTGGTGCCGTTGATGACCGGGGCGACGCTGAGCGGCTGCGGGCCAGTGCCATCGCCTTTGTCGACGTAGATCTTGAGTGTTTCACCCGTTTGCAGGGCCGCGCTGAGGTGGCCACTGAGCAAGCGACCCGCACTCAGGTCAGCGGTGGTCCAGTCGGCGTGGGCCGTGGTGGCGCTGGTGTCCTTGGTCATCGAGCTGTAGGTGACCGTGGTCGTGGGCGCAGCGGTGTCCCAGGTGATGTCGACCTTGTTGTTGGCGTCGGCACCGTCGGCGTTGGGGTTGCCTGCCGCGTCGGTGAAGGCGTTATTGCCAACGCTGATGCTGGCGCTGCCCAAGTTGACGTTGTCGGTGGGGGTGAAAGTGGCGGTGTAAACCGTGGGGCTGACTTTGACCCAGTTGCCCAGGCTGCCGCCGCTGAAGGCGACGTCGCTGTAGACGAAGTCGGTGCTGGCTTCAGACAGGGTGAAGGTGAGCGTGGCGGTTTCGCCCTTCTTGAGGGTGGTTTTGTCACTGCTGACGACGATGGTGGGCGCGGTCACGTCGAGCCCTGCCGTGTCTTGCGGCGGGGTGTCGGTGGCGGCGTTGCCGGCCAGGTCGGTGTAGTTGGCTTTGACGGTCTGGATTTCGGTGCCGGTGGGCACGGCGAAGTTGACGGTGACTTTGCCGGCGGTGACGTCGGCGGCCGTGAGGGTGACGCTTTGGCTGGCCAGCACGGTGCTGCCGTTGGTGGCGCTCAAGGTGATGACGTCACCGGCTTTGGCGTTGCTGTTGAAGCCGGCCTCAGCGGTGAAGGTGGTGGCACCGGCGAGTTCGGTGGCGTTGACGGTGCCGCTGTTGTCGGCATCGGTGGCGATCTTGACCGTGAGGGCGACGTCGGTGTTGGCCGCGGTGGTGTCGATGGTGATGATTTGCTGGTCGTAGCCGCCGCCGGTGTAGTTGCCGGTGGCGTCTTGCGTGGGGATGGTCGCGTTGATGGGCGTGGTGCCCGTGGCGCTGACGATGGAAGCCACGAGGTTGTATTGGCCCGATGCGCGGGTGTTGCTGACGTCGCTCCAGGTCCAGGTGCCGTCGGCGTTGGGCGTGACGAAAGCGGTGATGGCCGGCGTGAAGGGGCTGGCCGCGCTGTAGAGCTGCACCATGACGCGGTCGCCCAGGCCGGCGACCCAGCTGTTGACTTTGCCGTTGTAGATGAGGGTCTGGTCGCTGGTGACGAAGTCGTTGGTGCCGCTGCCGGTGTCGGCGCTGATCGACAGGATGTCGATGGTGGCCGTGGTGTTGCTGGCGAAGCTCATGACGGCGGTGTCGGTGGCTTGCGGCACGGCGTTGCCTGCGGCGTCTTTGAGGACGGCGGTGGCGGTCATGGTGGCACCGTTGGCGGGCAAGGCCCAGCCGGTGCTGGTGACTTTGCCGGCGTCAATGTCGTTTTGGGTGATGACGACGTCTTGCGTGGTGCTGCCGACGGTGAAGGTGACGATGTCGCCCACGGCCACTTTGGTTTTGTCAAAGGCGGCGCTCAGGCTGGTGGTGGCGTTGTTGCCTTTTTCGGTGTCGGTGATGGTGCCGTTGTCGTTGCCGTCCAGGTCGATGGTCAGGGTGACCGCGTTTCCGCCGTTGGGGGCGGTGGTGTCGAGCTTGGCGCTGTCGGTGGCCACGGGGGTGGTGTTGCCTGCGGCGTCTTTGAGGGTGGCGGTGGCCGTCAAGGTGCGGCCTTCGGCGGGCAGGGCCCAGCCGGTGGTGGTGACGGTGCCGGCGGTGATGTCGGCGCTGGTGAGCGCGTGGGTCTGCACGGTGGTGCCGACGGTGAAGGTGATGACGTCGCCCACGGCCACTTTGGTTTTGTCAAAGCTGGCGGTGAGGCTGGTGGTGGTGGCGCTGCCTTTTTCGGTGGCGCTGATGGTGCCGTCGCCGCCGGCCACGTTGTTGTCGATGTCGATGGTCAGGCCCAGGGCCTGGTTGTTGTTGGGCACCGTGAGGTCGAGCTTGGCGGTGTCGGTGCCGGTGGCGCCGAGGTTGCCTGCGGTGTCTTGCAGCTGGGCGCTGGTGGTGATGGTGCTGCCGTCGGCCGGTGCGGTGTAGCTGCGGCTGACTTTGCCGGCGGTGATGTCGGCGGTTTGCAGCAGGACGTTTTCAACCGTGCCGTCGGGCTTGGTGATGATGAGGGTGTCGCCCGCTGCGGCGGTGGCCGGCAGGGTGTATTCGACGTCGACAGTGCCCGAGAGTTCGCTGATGCTGATGAGGCCGTCGTTGCTGGTGTCTTCGGTGATGGTGACGGTGGGCGCGCCGGCGCTGCTGGTGCGCATGGTGGCGCTGTCTTGCACCACGCCGCCGGAGTTGCCGGCGGCGTCTTTGATGCTGGCGGTGGCCACAAAGTTGCTGTTGTCGGCGATCGGGTTGAAGGTGGTGGTGATGTAGCCGGCCGTCAGGTCTGCGTTGGTGAGCGTGACGGTGTGGTCGGTGTTGCCCGAGCCGGTGACGGTGAGCGTGTCGCCCACGGCGGCGCCTGCTGGCAGGGTGACTTTGACGGCAATTTTGCTGCCGGTGGCGGCCAGTTCGGCTTGGCTGATGAGGCCGTCGTTGTTGGGCTGGTCGGTGGTGATGACGATGGCCAGACCGGTGTTGAGGTTGCTGCGGTCGAGGGTGGCCGTGTCGGTGCCTGCGGCGCTGATGTTGGCGGCGGCGTCTTTGTGCACGGCGCTGAAGGTGAGCGCACCGTCGGCACCGGGGGCGGTGTAGCTGAGGTTGACGCCGCTGGTGAGGTCGGCGCTGGTCAGTGTGAAGGTTTGGGTGGTGCCGTCGGGTTTGGTGACGATGAGTTGGTCACCGGCGACTGCGCCTGTGGGGGCCTTGATGTTGACTTCGATGGTGCCGACCAGTTCGGCGGTGTTGATGTAGCCGTCGTTGTTGGTGTCTTCGGTGATGGTGACGGTGGGGGCACCGGCGGCCTGGGTGTTGATGGTGGCTTGGTCGTTGACGGTGGCGCTGGTGTTGCCGGCGGCGTCGGTGACGGTGGCGCTGGTGACGAACAGGGTGCCGTTGGCGGGGGCGGTGAAGTCCACGATCACGTGGCCGGCGCTGATTTGGGCGCTGGTGAGGGTGATGGATTGGTCGCTGTTGCCGGTGCCGGTGACGAGGAGCACGTCGCCGGCCTTGACGTTGGCGGGCAGGGTGACGTCGACGTTCATCTTGCCGGCGGTGGCGGCGAGTTCGGTGCTGCCCACGAGTTGGTTGTTGTCAGCGTCGGTCTTGATGGTGATGGCGATGCCGCTGAAGACGCTGGTGTCGACGATGGCGGTGTCGGTCTTAACGGGGGTGGCGTTGCCAGCCGCGTCGGTCAGCACGGCGGTGGCCGTGAGGGTGCTGCCGTCGGCAGGGATGGTCCAGCCGCTGCCTGCGCGGTTGCTGGTGACGGTGCCGGTGAGCAGGTCGGCGGCTTGCAGCGTGACGGTGTCGGTGAGGCTGCCGACGGTGAAGGTGATTTTGTCGCCGACGGCGGCTTTGGCTTTGTCAAAGGTCGCGGTCAGGGTGGTGGTGGTGCCGGTTTTTTCGGCGGCGTTGATGAAGCCGTCGTTGTCGGTGTCGGCGTCGATGGTCAGGCCCAGGGCTTGGTTGTTGTTGGGCGTGGTGGTGTCGAGCACGGCGACGTCTTGCGCTTCGGGCGTGGTGTTGCCTGCGGCGTCTTTGAGCGTGGCTTTGGCCGTGAGGGTGCTGCCGTCGGCGGGCAAGGTCCAGCCGGTGCTGATGACGTAGCCGTTGCTGACGTCGGTGCTGGTGAGGGTGTGCGTTTGCACGGTGGTGCCGACGGTGAAGGTGATGACGTCACCGGCACTGACGTTGGCGCTGGTGAAGGTGGCCTTGAGGTCGGTGGTGGTGGCGCCGCCTTTTTCGGCGGCGTTGATGTAGCCGTCGTCGGGGGCGTTGTCGAGGACGATTTGCAGGCCCAGCGCCTGGTTGTTGTTGGGCGTGGTCAGGTCGAGCTTGGTGGTGTCGGTGGCGACTGGCGTGCTGCGGCCAAAGGCGTCAGACAGGACGGCGGTGGCGGTCAGGGTGGCGCCATCGGCGGGCAAGGCCCAGCCGGTGCTGGTGACGTAGCCGTTGCTGACGTCGGTGCTGGTGAGCGTGACGGTTTTGACGGTGGTGCCGACTTTGAAGGTGACGACCTGGCCGACGGCGACGTCGGCGGTGTTGAAGGTGGCCGTGAGGCTGGTGTCGGTGGCGCTGCCTTTTTCGGCCGTGTTGATGTAGCCGTCGTCCGGGGTTTTGTCGAGGTCGATGGTCAGGCCGAGGGCCTGGTTGTTGTTGGGCGGTGCGGGCGGCGTGGTGTTGAGGCCGTAGTTTTGCAGCGCGGTGGCGGTGCTGCCGCCGGTGCCGGTGACGGTGCCATCGATGGTGGTGTCGCTGTCGGCGATCAGGTCGTTGGCGGACACGGCGATGCTGTAGGCACCGGTGGCGTCGACCACGCCGCTGAAGTTTTGGCCGTTGATGGTGAGGGTGACGACGTTGCCGGCGGCGAATGCGCCGGTGACTTTGCCGGTGATGTTGACGCTGCCGGCGGTGGCTTCGGTGGCGTCAAGGATGTTGTCGGCGGTGACGGGGGCGATGGACAGCGCGGTGATTTGGCCGACGTTGTTGCTGGTTTCGACTTGGTAGTTTTGCGCGGCGGTGGCGGTGTCGCCGCCGGTGCCTTTGACGCTGCCTTCGATTTGGGTGTCGGTGTCGGCGATCAGGTCGGCGGTGTTGACGGTGGTGCTGTAGCTGCCGTCGGCGGCGACGGCGGCGGTGTAGACCACGCCGTTGATGACGAGGGTGACGATGTCGCCGGTGGCAAACGCGCCGGTGACTTTGCCGGCCACGGGCACGGTGGCTGCGCCTTGCTCGGTCAGGGCGAGGATGTTGTCGCCGGTGATCGGGTTGATGGTGAGCGCGGTTTTGAGGCTGTAGCTGGCGGCGTTGAGCGTGGCGCTGTCGGTGGCCTCGGGTGTGGCGTTGCCGGCGGCGTCGGTCAGGACGGCGGTGACGTTGAGCGTGGCGTCTTCGGCCGGCAGGGCCCAGCCGGTGCTGGTGACTTGGCCAGCCGCGATGTCGGCGGGGGTGAGGGTGACCACTTGGGTGGTGGTGCCGTTGCTGAAGGTGACTTTGTCGCCTGCGGTGACGCTGGCGGGGTCGAACGTGGCGGTCAGGCTGGTGGTGCTGGCGGTGCCCAGTTCGGTGCCGTTGATGGTGGCGTCGTTGTTGGTGTCGAGGTCGATGGTGAGACCCAAGGCCTGGCCGTTGTTGGGCTTGGAGGTGTCGAGCGTGGCGCTGTCGGTGGCCGTGGGCGTGGTGTTGCCGGCGGCGTCTTTGAGTGTGGCGCTGACGTTGAGGGTGCCGTTTTCGGCGGGCAGCGTCCAGCCGGTGCTGGTGACGTAGCCGTTGGAGACGTCGGTGGCCGTGAGGGTGATCGTCTTGGTGGTGGTGCCGTCGCTCAAGGTGAGCACGTCGCCGGCGGTGACTTTGGTTTTGTCAAAGCTGGCTTGGAGGTCGGTGCTGGTGGCGGTGGCTTTTTCAGTGGCGCTGATGTAGCCGTCGTTGTTGGCGTCGAGCTTGATTTCAAGTGTGACGGCGTTGTTGTTGTTGGGTGTGGCGGTGTCGAGCACGGTGGTGTCGGTGGCCACGGGGGTGGTGTTGCCTGCGGCGTCGCGCAGTGTGGCGGTGGCTGTGAGCGTGCCGCCTTCTGCGGGCAGGGCCCAGCCGGTGCTGGTGACCGAGCCCGCCGTCAGGTCTGCGCTGGTGAGCGTGTGGGTCTGGACGATGCTGCCGACGGTGAAGGTGACGATGTCGCCCACGGCCGCTTGGGTGCCGTCAAAGGTGGCGGTCAGGCTGGTGGTGGTGACACCGTTTTTCTCGGCGGCGGTGGTGTAGCCGTTGTCGGGGGCGTTGTCGATGTCGATCTTCAGGCCCAGCGCTTGGTTGTTGTTGGGCGTGGTGGTGTCGAGCTTGGCCACGTCTTGGGCCGTGGGCGTGGTGTTGCCTGCAGCGTCTTGCAGCGTGGCGGTGACGGTGAGGGTGCCGCCGTCGGCGGGCAAGGTCCAGCCGGTGCTGGTGACGTAGCCTTGGCTGAGGTCGGTGGCGGTGACGGTGATGGTCTTGGTGGTGACGCCGTCGCTCAGGGTGAGCACGTCGCCCACGGCGACTTTGGTTTTGTCAAAGCTGGCTTTGAGGTCGGTGCTGGTGAAGGCGCCTTTTTCTGCCGCGTTGATGGTGCCGTCGTTGTTGAGGTCGCGCACGATCTCGAGCGTGACGGCGTTGGTGTTGTTGGGGGTGACGAGGTCGAGCTTGGCGCTGTCGGTGGCCGTGGGCGTGGTGTTGCCTGCGGCGTCACGCAGCGTGGCGGTGACGGTGAGCGTCTGGGTGTCGGCGGGCAGCGTCCAGCCGGTGGTGACGATTTGGCCTGCGGCGGCCTGGGTGGCGTCGAGCGTGAAGGTGCGGGTGTTGGTGCCGTCGCTCAGGGTGATGACGTCGCCGGCACTGACTTTGGCGGGGTCGAAGGTGGCCGTGACGTTGGTGGTGGTGGCGTTGCCTTTTTCGGTGGCGGTGATGGCCCCGTTGTTGTTGGCGTCGAGGTCGATGGTCAGGCCCAGCGGGTTGCTGTTGTTGGGCACGGTGGTGTCGAGCTTGGCGCTGTCGGTCGCGTCGGGTGTGGTGCTGGTGCCGTCGGTGAGTGTGGCTTTGACGGTGAGTGTGCTGCCCTCGGCGGGCAAGGCCCAGCCGGTGACGGTGACTTTGCCGGCGGTCACGTCGCTGGCCGTGAGGGTGACCGTTTTGGTGGTGACGCCGTCGGTGAAGCTGACGACCTGGCCAGCCGCGACTTTGGTTTTGTCGAAGGTGGCGGTCAGGCTGGTGCTGTTGGCGCTGCCTTTTTCGGCGGTGTTGATGAGGCCGTCGTTGCTGGTGTCGATGTCGATGGTCAGGCCCAGGGCCTGGCCGCCGTTGGGCACGACGGGCGGCACGATGTTGCTGTCAATCGCGTAGTTTTGCAGGGCTGCGGCGGTGGTGCCGCCGGTGCCGGTGACGGTGCCGTCGATGGTGGTGTCGGCATCGGCCAGCAGGTCGGCTGTGGGCACGGCGATGCTGTATGCGCCGCCTGCGGCCACGGTGCCGGTGAAGGTTTTGCCATTGACGGTGAGGGTCACTTGGTCGCCGGTGGCGTAGGCGCCGGTGACTTTGCCAGTGACGTTGAGGGTGCCGCTGGCGGCTTCGGCCACGTTGATGACGTTGTCGGCGGTGACGGCGTCGATGCTGAGCGCAGTGCTCTTGCCGGCGTTGGGGGCGGTTTCAACAACGTAGTCTTGCGCGGCGGTGGCCAAGCTGCCGCCGTTGCTGCCGGTGACGGCACCTTCGATCTTGCTGTCGGCGTCGGCCTTGAGGTCGGCGGTGGGCACGCTGATGCTGTAGCTGCCGTCTGCGGCGGCAGCGCCGCTGTAGGTTTTGCCGTTGATGGCCAGGGTGACGGTGTCGCCTGCGGCGAAGGTGCCGCTGACTTTGCCGGTGACGGTGGTGTTGGTCACGCCGCCTTCGGTGGTGGTGATGATGTTGTCGCCGGTGATCGGGGCGATGGTGAGCGCGGTGGCAGCGCTGGGGGTGGGCGCTGGGGTGCTGCCGCTGTCCACCACATAGTTTTGGATGGCGGTGGCCAGGGTGCCGCCGGTGCCGGTCACGGTGCCGTCGACGGTGCTGTCGGTGTCGGCTGTGAGCTCAGACGCGGGCACGGCGATGGTGTAGCTGCCGTCGGCTGCGGCCAGGCCGGTGTAGGGCTTGCCGTTGATGGTGAGGGTGACTTTGTCGCCTTCGGCAAATTTGCCGGTGACGTGGCCGGTGACGTTGATGTTGCCGGTTTTTTCTGTGCCAGCGATGACGTTGTCGCCGGTGACGGCGTCGATGCTCAGCGCCGTTTTGGTGGGGGCGGCGGGGTTGGTTTCGACGATGTAGTCTTGCGCGGCGGTGGCTTTGTCGCCGCCGGTGCCGGTGACGTCGGCTTCGATCTTGCTGTCTTTGTCGGCCAGCAGTTCAGACGCGGGCACGGCGATGCTGAAGCTGCCGTTGGCCGCTGCAATGCCGGTGTAGGTTTTGCCGGCCACGTACAGGGTGACGGTGTCGCCGGCGGCAAAGGTGCCGCGGACTTTGCCGGTGACGTTGATGCTGCCCGATTCGTTGGCAGCGAGCACGTTGTCGCCGGTGACGGCGTCAAGCGCGATGGCGGTCTTGGCACCGGTGTTGGGCGGGTTGTAGGGGTCGGGGTTGACGGGCGTGGGCGCGACGTTGGGGTCGACGCCGTAGTTTTGCAGGGCCGCGGCGGTGGTGCCGCCGGTGCCTTTGACGCTGCCGTCGATGGTGCTGTCAGCGTCGGCGATCAGGTCGGCGGTGTTGACGTTGACGCTGTAGTTGCCTGCGGCGTCGAGAACGACGCCGGTGAAGGGTTTGCCGTTGACCGTGAGGGTGACGGTGTCGCCTGCGGCGAACGCGCCGCTGACCTTGCCGGTGATGGCGGTGGTGCTGGCGGTGGCTTCGGTGGCGTTGATGAGGTTGTCGGCGGTGACGGGGTTGATGGTCAGCGCGGTTTGGGTGGGCGTGCTGCCGTTGTCGACGACGTAGTCTTGCGCGGCGGTGGCGTAGCTGCCGCCCGTGCCGGTGACGGAGCCTTCGATTTTGGTGTCGGCGTCGGCCTTGAGGTCGGCGGTGGAGACGGTGACGCTGTAGCGGCCGTCGGCGGCGACTTGGGCGTTGTAGTCCTTGCCGTGGAGGGTCAGGGTGACGGTGTCGCCCGCGGCGTAGGTGCCGGTGACTTGGCCGGTGACGGTGGTGGTGGCTTGCGCACCGTCGGTGGCGTTGATGACGTTGTCGCCGGTGATGGCGTCGATGGTCAACGTGGTTTTGAGGGTGGCTGGCGGGACGGGGTTGACCGGGTCCACGGGCAGGACGTGCGGGTCGATGCCGTAGTTTTGCACGGCGGCGGCGGTGGTGCCGCCGGTGCCGGTGACGAGGCCGTCGATGGTGCTGTCTTTGTCGAGCAAGAGGTCGGCCACGGGCACGGCGATGGCAAATTTGCCCGCTGCGTCGGCGGTGCCGGTGTAGGGTTTGCCGTTGATGGTGAGGGTGACTTTGTCGCCGGCGGCGAATGCGCCGGTGACGGTGCCGGTGAGGGTGATGGGGCCGGTGGCTTCGCTCACGCCGATGATGTTGTCGGCGGTGACTGTGTCGAGGGTGAGCGCGGTTTGTGTGGGCGTGGTGCCGGGGTCGACGACGTAGTCTTGCGCGGCGGTGGCGGTGCTGCCGCCGGTGCCGTTGATGGTGCCTTCGATCTTGGTGTCGGGGTCGGCCTTGAGGTCGGCGGTGGCGACGGTGGTGGTCCAGCTGCCGTCGGCGGCCACTGTGGTGGTGATGGTTTTGCCGTTCAGGCTGAGGGTGACGGTGTCGCCGGCGGCGAAGGCACCGGTGACTTTGCCGGTGATGGTGGTGTTGGTCGCTGTGCCTTCGCTGGCGCCCAGGATGTTGTCGCCGGTGACGGGCTCGATGGTGAGCGTGGTGGTCAGGCTGGGGGTGGGCGATGGGTTGGGGCCGGTGTTGTCGACGGCGTAGTTTTGCAACGCGGTGGCGGTGGTGCCGCCGGTGCCGCTCACGGTGGCGTCCACGGTGGTGTCGGTGTCGGCCACGAGTTCAGACGCGGGCACGGGGATGCTGAATTTGCCCGCGGCGTCGGCCACGCCGGTGTAGGGCTTGCCGGCCACGGTGAGCGTGACTTTGTCGCCAGCGGCAAATTTGCCGGTGACGGTGCCTGTGACGTTGATGGTGCCGGTGTTTTCGGCGTTGGTGATGACGTTGTCGCCGGTGATCGGGTCGAGGCTGAGCGCGGTTTTGGTGGGGGCGCTGGGGCTGGTGGGGTCGACCACGTAGTCTTGTGCGGCGGTGGCCAGTTGGCCGTTGGTGCCGGTGACGGTGCCTTCGATTTGGGTGTCGGCGTCAGCGGCCAGCTCGGCGGCGGGCACGTTGATGCTGTAGCTGCCGTCGGCGGCGGCGGTGCCGGTGTAGGTTTTGTTGTTGACCAGCAGCGTGACGGTGTCGCCAGCGGCGAAGGTGCCGCTGACTTTGCCGGTGACGGCGATGGTGCCGGTGGTTTCGCCGGTGCCCAGGATGTTGTCGCCGGTGATGGGGTTGATGCTCAGCGCGGTTTTGACGCTGGGTGTGGGGATGGGGTTGATGTGGGGATCAACGCCGTAGTTTTGCAGGGCGTCGGCGGTGGTGCCACCGGTACCGACCACGGTGCCTTCGAGGGTGGTGTCGGCGTCGGCCAGCAGGTCAGCAGCGGGCACGGCGATGCTGTAGCTGCCGCCAGCGGCGACGGTGCCGCTGAAGGTTTTGCCGTTGAGTGTGAGGGTGACGGTGTCGCCCACGGCGAACTTGCCGGTGACTTTGCCGGTGATGGCGATGGCGCCTGCGGATTCGGTGCTGCCGATGATGTTGTCGGCGGTGACGGGGTCGATGCTCAGGGCGGTGACTTTGCCGGCGTTGCCGCTGTCTTCAACCACGTAGTCTTGCGCGGCAGTAGCGGGGCTGCCGCCGGTGCCGCTGACGGTGCCGGTGATTTGGTGGTCGCTGTCGGCCTTGAGGTCGGCCATTTGCACGGTGACGGTGTAGCTGCCGTCGGCGGCCACGGCGGCGGTGTAGGCGGTGCCGTTGAGTTGGAGGGTGACGACGTCACCGGCGATGAAGGTGCCGGTGACTTTGCCGCTGACGGCCACAGTGGTGGCGCCCTGCTCGCCCAGGGCGAGGATGTTGTCGCCGGTGACCGGGTTGATGGTCAGTGCGGTCTTGAGGCTGGGGACTGGGGTCGGTGTGGGGGCGGTGTTGTCCACGGCGTAGTTTTGCAACGCGGTGGCGGTGGTGCCGCCTTGGCCGGTGACGGTGCCGTCGACTTGGGTGTCGGCGTCGGCCGCGAGCTCGGTCGCGGGCACGGGGATGCTGTAGTTGCCGCCTGCGTCGACCTGGCCGCTGTAGGTTTTGCCGTTGACGGTGAGGGTGACGACGTCGCCGGCGGCGAATTTGCCAGTGACCTGGCCGGTAACGGGGATGGCACCGGTTTCGTTGCTGCTCAAGATGTTGTCGGCGGTGACCGGGTCGATGGCGAGCGCGGTCTTGGTGGGCACGTCGCTGGCTTCGACGGTGTAGCTTTGCGCGGCGGTGGCGGGGCTGCCGCCGGTGCCGGTCACAGCGCCTTCGATCTTGGTGTCGGCGTCGAACTTGAAGTCGGTGGTGGGGACTTTGACTTGGTAGCTGCCGTCGGCCAGCACCTGCGCGGTGTAGGTTTTGTTGTTGAGGCTGAGGGTGACGGTGTCATTGACGGCGTATTTGCCGGTGACGTGGCCGGTGACGGTGATGGTGGTGGCACCGCCTTCGGTGGCGGTGATGACGTTGTCGCCGGTGATGGGGTCGATCGTCAGTGCGGTCTTGTCGCTGGTGCTGGGGGCGTTGGCGCTGTCGACGGCGTAGTTTTGCAGGGCATTGGCTTGGGTGCCGCCGGTGCCTGTGACGCTGCCGGTGATGGTGCTGTCAGCGTCGGCGGTGACATCGGCAGCGGGCACGGCGATGCTGAAGGTGCCTGCGGCATCGAGCACTTTGCCGGTGTAGGTGTTGCCGTTGACGTCCAGGGTGACGGTGTCGCCCACGGCGAATTTGCCGCTGACTTTGCCGGTGACGTTGATGTTGCCGGTTTTCTCGGTGGCGGCAACGAAGTTGTCGCCGGTGATGGGGTTGATCGTCAGCGCGGTTTGTGTGGGCGCAGCAGGGTTGGTTTCGACGACGTAGTCTTGCGCGGCGGTGGCTTTGTCGCCACCGGTGCCGGTGACTTCGGCTTCGATCTTGCTGTCTTTGTCGGCCAGCAGGTCTGTGGCAGGCACAGCGATGCTGAATGTGCCGCCTGCGGCGACGGTGCCGGAGACAGGTTTGCCGTTGACGATCAGGGTGACGGTGTCGCCAGCGGCGTATGCGCCACTGACCTTGCCGGTGACGTTGATGTTGCCGGACTCGTTGGCGGCCAGGATGTTGTCGCCGGTGATGGCGTCGATGCTGATGGCGGTCTTGTCGCCGGTGTTGGGACCTGGATTGGGGTCTGGGTAGACGGGCGTGGTGTCAACGCCGTAGTTTTGCACGGCGGTGGCGGTGGTGCCGCCGGTGCCGGTGACGGTGCCGTCGATGGTGCTGTCGGCGTCGGCCAGCAGGTCGGTGGTGGGGACGTTGACGCTGTAGTTGCCTGCGGCGTCGAGCACGGTGCCCGTGAAGGGCTTGCCGTTGACCGTCAGGGTGACGGTGTTGCCCACGGCGAAGGCACCGCTGACCTTGCCGGTGACGGCGGTGGTGGTCTGGCCAGCTTCGTTGGCGTTGATGATGTTGTCGGTGGTGACCGGGTTGATGGTCAATGCGGTTTGGGTGGGCGTGGTGCCGCTGTCGACGACGTAGTCTTGCGCGGCGCTGGCGAAGCTGCCGCCGGTGCCATTGACGCTGGCTTCGATCTTGGTGTCGGGGTCGTTTTGCAGGTCGGCCGTGGGCACGCTGACGCTGTAGGCGCCGGTGGCGTCGACCGTGGCTTTGACGTCTTTGCCGTTGATGCTGAGGGTGACGGTGTCGCCCGCAACGAAGGTGCCGGTGACTTTGCCGGTGATGGTGGTGGTGGCCTTGGCCAGGTCGGTGGCGCCCAGCAGGTTGTCGCCGGTGATGGCGTCGATGCTGACGGCGGTCTTGAGTGTGGGCGCGGGTGCGGGGTTGATCGGGTCAACCGGTGGCACGTTGGGGTCGATGCCGTAGTTTTGCAGTGCAGCGGCGCTGGTGCCGCCGGTGCCGGTGACGGTGCCGTCCACGGTGGTGTCGCTGTCGGCGAGCAAGTCGGTGGCGGGGACTTTGACGCTGAAGCTGCCATCCGCCGCTGCGCTGGTGGTGAAGGTTTTGCCGTTGACGGTGAGCTTGACTTGGTCGCCGGCGGCGTATTTGCCGGTGACGTGGCCGGTGACGGTGATGTCGCCACCGATTTCGCTCACGCCGATGATGTTGTCAGGGGTGATGGGGTCAATGGCCAGCGCGGTCTTGGCGGGGGTGTCGGTGTTTTCGAGCGTGTAGGTTTGCGCGGCGGTGGCGGTGTCGCCACCGGTGCCTTTGACGCTGCCTTCGATCTTGAGGTCGGTGTCGGCCTTGAAGGCGCTGACGGGCACGTTGGCCACATATTTGCCGTCGGCGCCGACGGTGGCCGTGATGGTTTGGCCGCCGACGACGAGGGTGACGACATCGCCCGCGGCGAATTTGCCGGTGACTTGGCCGTTGACGGTGATGCTGGTCTGGCCTTGCTCTTTGGCGGTGAGGATGTTGTCGCCGGTGATGGGCTCGATGCTGAGCGCGGTCAGCGAGCTGGTGTTGGGTGGGTTGACGGGGGCGGGGGCGCTGTCGACCGCGTAGTTTTGCTTGGCGATGGCCAAAGTGCCACCGGTGCCGGTGACGGCACCGTCGATGGTGCTGTCGGTGTCGGCCGTCAGGTCGGACGCGGGGATGTCTTTGGTGAAGGTGCCGTCAGCGGCCACCGTGGCAGCGTAGCTCTTGTTGTTGAGGCTGAGGGTGACGGTGTCGCCCGCGGCGTATTTGCCGGTGACCTTGCCGGTGACGGTGATGTTGCCGGTCTTCTCGGCGGCGGCGATGTAGTTGTCGCCGGTGATGGGGTTGATGGTGAGCGCGGTTTTGGTGGGCGCGGCGGGGTTGGCTTCGACGACGTAGTCTTGCGCGGCGGTGGCGGCGTCGCCGCCGGTGCCGGTGACGTCGGCTTCGATCTTGGTGTCTTGGTCGGCGAGCAGGTCAGCGGCCGGAACGGCGATGCTGAAGTTGCCTGCGGCGTCGAGCACTTTGCCGGTGACGGCTTTGCCGGCGACGTAGACCGTGACGGTGTCGTTGACTGCGAACGCGCCGCTGACTTTGCCAGTGACGTTGATGGTGCCGGTTTCGGTGGCGGCGAGGATGTTGTCGCCGGTCAGCGGGTCGAGGGCGATGGCCGTCTTGGTGCCGGTGTTGGGGGGGTTGTAGGGGTCAGGCAGGGTGTTGCTGGTGACGCCGTAGTTCTGGATGGCAGCGGCTTGGGTGCCACCGGTGCCGGTGACGGTGCCGTCGACGGTGGTGTCGGCGTCGGCGCTGAGGTCGGACGCGAGCACCGGGATGCTGTATTGGCCTGCGGCGTTGACGGTGCCGGTGTAGGCCTTGCCGTTGACGGTCAGCGTGACGGTGTCGCCCGCAGCGAATTTGCCGGTGACGGTGCCGGTGAGGTTGATGGAGCCGGTGTTTTCAGAAGCCGACAGGATGTTGTCGGCGGTGACGGGGTCGATGGACAGCGCGGTCTTGGTGGGCGTGTTGCCGGCCTCGACGTTGTAGTCCTGCGCGGCGGTGGCGGCGTCGCCGTTGGTGCCGGTGACGCTGCCTTCGATTTTGGTGTCGGGGTCGGCCAGCAGGTCGGCGGTGGACACGTTGACGCTGTAGGCGCCTTGGGCGTCAACCTTGGCGGTGTAGAGCTTGCCGTTGAGGCTGAGGGTGACCACGTCGCCCGCAGCAAATGTGCCGGTGACTTTGCCGGTCACGGCGATGGTGGCCGCGCCCTGCTCTGCCGCCAAGATGACGTTGTCGCCGGTGATGGGGTCGATCGTCAAGGCGGTCTTGAGGCCGTCTTTGTTGGTGTTGTCAACGCCGTAGTCTTGCAGGGCTGCCGCGGCGGTGCCGCTGGTGCCGGTGACGGTGCCGTTGATGGTGGTGTCGGCATCGGCGGCCAGGTCGGAGGCGAGCACCGGGATGCTGTATTGGCCTGTGGCGTCCACAGCGCCGGTGTAGGCCTTGCCGTTGACGCTCAAGGTGACCACGTCGCCGGTGGCGAACTTGCCGGTCACTTTGCCGGTGATGGCCACGCTGCCGGTGTTTTCAGCGGCCGACAGGATGTTGTCGGTGGTGACGGGGTTGATGGAGAGCGCAGTTTTGGTGGGTGTGGTGGCGGCGTCGACGGTGTAGTCTTGCGCGGCGGTGGCGTTGTCGCCGCCGGTGCCTTTGACGGTGCCTTCGATCTTGGTGTCGGGATCGGCCAGCAGGTCGGCCATGGGCACAGCGATGCTGTAACTGCCATCGGCGGCCACGGTGGTGGCGTAGGTCTTGCCGTTGAGGGTGAGTTGCACGGCGTCGCCCGCCGCAAATTTGCCAGTGACTTTGCCGGTGACGGTGTAGCTGTTGGCACCGCTTTCGGAGGCGTTGATGATGTTGTCGGCGCTGATGGGGTCGATGGTGAGCGCGGTCTTGAGGCCATCGGTGCTGTTGTTGGCCGTGTCGTTGGCGGTGTTGCCAGCAGCGTCGGTGGCCGTGGCGGTGATGGTGCCTGCGGGCAGTGGGCTGGTGGGCGTGAGGCTCCACTTGCCGTCAGCGCCTGCGGTGGTGGTGCCGATCACGTTGCCAGCGGCGTCTTTGACCACCACGGTGGCACCGGCTTCGGCGGTACCGCTGACGGCATTGAGCGTGCCGGCGCTGCCGCCGTTGGTGATGTCAACACTGGTTTGGGTGTCGATGGTGAACGGTGTGCCGGCGGTGGTGCTGGTGGTGCCGTTGGTGGTGGCGGTCACCTCGGGGGTGTAGGTGCCGTCGGCCAGGTTGGAAGGCACGGTGAATTTGTAGGTGCCGTCGGCGTTGGGTGTGACGTTTGCGGTGTAGACCACGTTGCCGTTGGCGTCTTTGATTTTGACGACCACGTTGGTGCTGCCGGCGGGCACTTTGCCCGAGATGTCGGGGGTGTTGTCGTTGGTGCGGTTGTCGCCTTTGGTGCCGGTGTCAGAGGCGGTGTCGAGGCCGCCGGTGGTGCTGGCGGTGGTGGTGCCACCGTTGTTGGCTGCGGCCAGTGCGGCTGCGCCGCCGAGCAGGCCCAGTGGGGCCAGCAGCGGGAAGGCGAGCGCGGCCACGGCAGCGCCGGCGGGGGCGACTTCGGCTCCGCCGAGCGCTTGTGTCACGGCGGTGGCGTTGTCGGCCAGTTGGGGGATCAGGCCGGGGTCGGTGGGGTCTTCGGTGAGGTATTCGTAGTAGTTGCCGTTTTCGGCTTTACCGATGACGCCGTTGTAGCCCTCGGCCATGACGTCGTAGTAGTCCTCAATGATGACGTCGGCGACGGTGTCGTTCTCGAACATCAGGTGCAGGTGCTTGCCCACACGTTTAGCTTTGATGTTGTCGGGGGCCAGGTTGTTGGGCTTGGCGGATTCGACCAGTTGGTATTTGGCACCGGCTTTGGCTTTGATGATGAGGGGGCGGCCGCGTTGACCGGCGCCCTGCTCTGCCAGGAGGGTTTGTGCGTCTTCTGTTTTGCCGGTGTTGATGATGACTTTGAATTGCTGAGCCATGGTGTGTGTTCCCTAAATTCTTTTGCTGAGGCCGTTGCGGCTGTTTGTTTGCTTGGGTGTGTGTGCTGAGGCGGTGCGGGTCTTAGCGACGTGCTCCGGCGATGTCGATGACCACGCGGCGGTTGGGTGCGTGGCAGGCGATGGCCTGAGGGGTGGTGACCAGGCCGCATTGGGTGGCGACGGGTTCGCGGTCGCCACGGCCTTCGCTGGTCATGCGTGCGTAGTTCAGGCCCGATTGGGTGAGGTATTTCTGCACGGTCTGGGCGCGCTCGGTGGCCAGGCGCGCGTTGGGGCCGGGCTGGCCGAGTGGGTCGGCGTGGCCGACGATGTGCAGGCGGTCGAGCTGGATGTATTCGTCGCGCAGGCGTGCGATGAGGGCGTCGAGCGATGCGCGGCCTGGGGGCGAGATGGCCGCAAGGTCAGAGCGGCCGAAGGCAAAGAGTGCGTCGGCAGCCAGGGTGATGGTTTCGGGGGCTGCGGGCGCGGGTGCGGGGTTGATCACGCATTCGGCGGCGTTGGGCACGCGCGAGATGGTGTGGGTTTGCAGGCGTGTGCCTTCGATTTCTTTGAGGGCTTGGGCGGTCTGCACGGGTTGCAGCACCTGGCGGCCGGTGGCGGCTTCTTGCACGCGGAAGTATTGGCTTTGGCCGCCGGCGTTGCGGATGACGGTGATGGTGTCGAGGTTGTCTTTGACGTTGCGGCCGACTTCAACGGATTTGAGGCCGAGCTCAACGCTGCCGGGTGGGATGCACAGTTCGCTGTAGCCGCCGGGGATGAGCGAGGCGTGGTAGGCGCCGTTGACGTAGACGCTGGCCGCGCCGGGCACCGAGGAGCTTTGGCGCGTGCGGTAGAAGACCATGCGCGTTTGCTGGTCGGACACGCGTGCGGGTGCGGTGAACTTGTCGCCAAACTGCTGGATGGGGCTGTTGGGGCCGGTGGCGTAGTTTTGTGCGTGCGCAGCAAACGACAGGCCCAGACTCATGATGGCCGCGGACAAGAGGCGGCAGGTGTGCCAGTTTTGACGTTTGGTGGCGAGCGGAAATGCTTTGGATGTCATGTTTTTCCCTTTGGATGCGGGCGCGAGCGCGGGCATCGCTTTTGTCAGAGCTATCCCAATTTGGGGTTTTGTGACAAAAGTATCTGGGAAAAATCTAAAATTTATATACGCCAATTGGCGTACGCCAGTCCTTGAATGTAACTAATTATTAACGTTTCAATTTTTGTATTAGAGTGAATTTTAGAGACAAAACATGGCTTGCCAAGCGGGTGGAATGAAGCCTCGAAATTGATGATTTATCAATGCTTTTGTGTCTGTTTTTGATGTAATTTCTGGGGGTTTGGCGTGCTTGCCGGGGCTGAAGCCACCGACCTACAAATGCCAAAACCACCGACTTACAAATGCCAAAACTGCTGACCTGCGGAACACGATTGCCGACCTGAAAATCTCAAATTTGGGCCGCAATTTGGCAATGGCGTACGCCAATTGGCGGATTTACAAGAAGGTTTTCGTCTTGAGAATTGCAGTTTTCATGTAATTGGCAATTCTTTTTCGATGTTTCAACTTGATTGTCAAAAAACGATTTGTTCGTTTTTTTCTTTGATCTGCGCTGGCGTGGTCAGCAGTGCGCAGGCGCAGACTTTGCCGCAGGTGGTGGAGCGGGCGCTACAGATGTACCCGTCCATCCAGTCGGCCAATGCCAAGGCGCTGGCGTCGCGTGCGGACATTGACAAGGCCCGAAGTGCGCACCAACCTCAGGTGGGGTTGACGGCGTCGTCGAACCACTATGCCTCGGGCTCGGTGCCTGCTGCGATGGGCCGCACGAGTCTTTCGCCGACGGCCAAATTGAATTTGTGGTCGGGCGGTCGGATCGAGGCCGAGGCGACGCGGGCCGAGGCGCTGACGCGGGCGTCGGAGTTTTTGCGCGATGGCACGCTGGAGGATGTGGCGCAGCAGGCGTGCGAGGCTTATTTGAATTGGGACAAGACGGCGGATTTGTATGCTTTGTCGGTCCGCAATCTGAACTCGCACCGCGAGACGCTGGAGGACATTCAGAAGATTGCCCAGGTGGATTCGGGTCGCCGCATTGACTATGAGCAGGCTTTGGTGCGCATGGAAAACGCCTCGCTGGCTTTGCAGCAGCGCAAGGCAGATCTGACGCAGGCCATGCAGCGTTTGCGCCGGTTTTGGCCCGATGACATGGATGCCCGCCCCGTGGGGCTGGATGCGGTGGTGTCCGAGCGCGGTGTGCTGGGGCAGATTCCGATGAGTTTGGCCGAGGCCATTGCCCGGGTCAGCGATGACTTGCCGGCGGTGGCGCAGTACCGGGCGCAGGTGCAGGCGGCCGAGTCGGCGGTGAAGTCGGCCAAGGGCCAGTATTGGCCAACGGTGGATGCGGTGTCTTCACGCCAGTACAACACCAACACATTGCGCTTTGAGCACCTGACCCAGTTGCAGGTGAATGCGCCTTTGTTCACGGGCGGGGCCACTTCGGCGGCGGTTGACGCGGCGCAGGGGCAACTGAAGGCGGCGCAGTTTGCGTTGGACGAGGCGCGCTTGCTGGCGCGCGAGAAGGCGGCTTTGGCCTGGCAGGAGTGGGCGTCGGCCCGTTCGCGGTCTTCGGTGGGGGCTTCCCAATCGGATGCGGGCGACAAGGTGGTGGACGGTTACCGCCAGCAGTTTCGTCTGGCGCGCCGGTCTTTGCTGGATTTGCTGAACATCCAGGCGGATTCTTTCAATTACCGCAGCGCGGCGCGCGCGGCTTTCCATGACGAGCGTTTGGCGCGCGTGCGCTTGCTGGCGGCCACGGGTGATTTGGCCAGGCGTTTTTCGTCCGAGCCCGGTCAGGTGGTGACACCTCGCGCAGCCACCTCGAACTGATTTCCCGAATTGATTGTTCATGACTGATTTGATTTCTGCTTTACCCGGCGCACAGGTGCCCCACATGGCACCAGGCTTGGCGACGGACCCGACGCCCAGTGGGGGCGTTGCAGCCCCACCCGCGGGTCCCGATGGCCTGGCCGATCCTTTGCTGATGTGCCTGACCATGGCCGCCAAATTGCTGGGCCGCCCGGTGCATTTGCAGGTGCTGCGTGCGGGCTTTGCGCTGGATGCGCGCGGTCGTGTGCCGCTGGAGGCCTATCCGGATCTGGCGCACAAACACGGTTTGATGGCAGCTTGGTCGCGCATCCAGGTGGCCGATATTCCGGCTTATGTGTTGCCGGTGCTGATGCCCTTGAAAGATGGCCGGGCGTGCGTGTTGCGCGCCCTGGAGGGCAAGGAGGCCGTGGTGCTGTGGGCACACATGGGCATGGAGGAGCAGCGGATGGCGGTGCCCGAGCTGCAGGCGCTGGCGCGGCCCGAGGTGCTGGCCTTGAAGGTGGCCACGCAACGCAGCGATCAAACGCTGGCCCCCATGCATGGCAAGGCGTTCAGCTGGTTTTGGGACACGCTGTGGCGTTTTCGGCACTTTTATGTGGAGTCGATGGTGGCGACGGTGGTGGCCAACATCCTGACGCTGGCTTCGGTGTTTTTCACGATGAACGTGTACGACCGGGTGGTGCCGACGCAGGCTTATTCGTCTTTGTGGACGCTGGCGATTGGCACGACGGTGGCGATCGTGATGGAGTTCATCATGCGTTGGCTCAAGGCGCGTCTGGTGGATCTGGGGGGCAAGAAGGCGGATCTGGCGATCAATGCGACCTTGTTGCGCGAGATCATGGCGATCCGGCTGGAGCACCGTCCGCAGTCGGTGGGCATTTTTGCCAGTTCGATGCGCGACTTTGAGTCGCTGCGGGACTTTTTCTCGTCGTCGTCGCTGGTGCTTTTGGCCGACATGCCGTTTGTGCTGATGTACCTGGTCTTGATCGGGCTGGTGGCGGGGCCGCTGGCTTTGGTGCCTGCGGCAGTGGTGCCGGTTTTGCTGGCGATCGGTTTGTATGCGCAAAAGCCTTTGATGAAGGCGATGCGCGAGAACATGAAAGAGTCGGGCGACAAGCAGAGTGTGCTGGTGGAGTCGGTGCTCAATCTGGAGTTGCTCAAGGCGCACAACGCCGAGAGTTATTTGCAGCGCCGTTGGGAGTTGTCGAATCTGGCCGGTGCCGATTCGTACAAAAAGATCCGCAGCCTGACCAACTGGATCATGGGCTTGACGACGGCGATCCAGCAGTTGGTCACGGTGGTGATGGTGGTCGGCGGTGTGTACATGATCCATGCGAACCAGTTGACGCTGGGGGGCTTGATCGCTTCGGTGATTTTGGCGGGGCGTGCCATTTCGCCGCTGGCCAGTGTGATGTCGCTGGCGTCGCGTTACCAGCAGGCGGTGTCGTCGCTGGAAACGCTGGACGGTCTGATCAAGCGCCCGCGTGACCGCGTGCATGGCCGAAATTACGTGGTGCCCGAGTCGATCGAGGGGCGTCTGGATGCCGATGCCGTGGAGTTTGCCTACCCGGGTCAGCACAAGATTCCAGTGATCAAGAAGGTGTCGATGGCCATTCCGGCCGGGCAGAAGGTGGCGATGCTGGGCCGTGTGGGCAGCGGCAAGAGCACTTTGTTGCGCTTGATGTCGGGCTTGTATGCGCCGCTGGCGGGCAGCATCCGCATCGATGGGGTGGACATGTTGCAGATCGATCCGGCCGAGGTGCGCAACCGCATGGGCTATGTGGGGCAAGACCCGCAGTTGTTCATGGGCACTTTGCGCGAGAACCTGGTGCTGTCGGACAGCTGGATCACGGACAGCAAGATTGCCGAGACCTTGAAGGCGCTGGGCATTTACGACCTGGTGGCCAACCACCCCTTGGGGCTGGACATGCCGATCACCGAGGCCGGTGGTGGTTTGTCGGGGGGGCAGCGTCAGTTGCTGTCGATCGCCCGCATGATGCTGCGCAATCCGCAGTTGGTGTTCATGGACGAGCCGACGGCCAACATGGACCAAAACAGCGAGGCGCGTGTGATTGCGGTGCTCAAGACGTGGTTGCGTGGGCGCACGCTGCTGATGTCGACCCACCGCCCCCAGTTGCTGGAGTGGGTCGATCACATCGCGGTGATCGATGGCGGCCAGTGCGTGGCCATGGGCCCCAAACAAGAAATGATTGAGCGTTTGTCGCGCGGTATCGATGTGCAGGCGACCCGTCCACAAGGAGTCGTCGCATGAGCAAAAAGAGTTTCGGCAGTTCGGGCTTTGGCATCGCCACAGTGGAAGACGATGAGCGCCGCGCCAGCAAAACGCTGGTGTGGGCCACGGGGATCACTTTGATTTTGGCGCTGAGCTGGGCCAGCTGGTTTGAGCTGGACGAGATCACGCGTGGCCAGGGCAAGGTGATTCCGTCGAGCCGCGAGCAGGTCATTCAGAGCATGGATACCGGGGTGATGAGCGAGATGTTTGTGCGCGAAGGCAGTCTGGTGGAAAAAGACCAGGTGCTGTTGCAGATTGACGATGCGCGCACGGGTGCGGTCTTTCGGGAGGCGCAGGAAAAATTCTTGTCGTTGTCGGCACTGGCGGCGCGTTTGAGGGCGGAGGCTTATGGCTCGGCCTTGAAGTTTCCACCGGAATTGCAGCAAGAGCCGGGCTTGATCCAGCAAGAGACACAGGCTTACAACGCGCGCAAACGCGCCTTGTCGGAGTCGCTGCAGTCGCTGGACATTTCTTTGGCGGCGGTCACGCGCGAGCTGAGCCTGACCGAGCCTTTGGTCAAACAGGGGGTGATGTCGGAGGTGGAGTTGTTGCGTCTGCGCCGACAACAGTCGGAGCTGATGGGGCAGCGCGCCGAGCGCCAGAACCGTTATCTGACCGATGCGAACAACGAGTTGGTGCGGGTGGCGTCGGAGCTGTCACAGACCAAGGAGAACGCTTCGGCCCGCGAAGATGCGTTTCGCCGCACCACCGTGCGCTCGCCCATGAAGGGGGTGGTGAAGAACGTGCAGGTCACCACCGTGGGTGGTGTGATCCAGGCCGGTCAGCCGATTTTGGAGATCGTGCCCACCGAGGACGAGATGCTGGTGGAGGCTTATGTCAAGCCGTCCGAGGTGGCTTTCTTGAAAGTGGGACAGAAGGCGGTGGTCAAGCTGACCGCGTACGACTTCAACAAATACGGCGGTCTGGATGGGGTGCTGGAGCACTTGAGCCCTGACACCTTGCGCGATGAACGGCAAAAGAAACCTGGCAATCCGGTGGAGCTCGAAGAGGGCTTGTACCGAATCATGGTCCGCGTGAAGGAGACCAACGGCTTGCGCAATGGCCTGAAGCTGACCCCCACACCCGGCATGACCGCCACCGTAGAGATCCGAACAGGCCAGAAGTCTGTTCTGGAATACCTTTTCAGACCGCTGCAAAACGTCACGCAGGCTTTGCGCGAGCGGTGAACACACGCCCAACAGTCCAGGAGAAAACCATGGGTGATGAACATTCTTTGACGGCTACAACAGCGCCCGCCATCGCGCTGATACCGACTGTCGAGCCGAAATTGGCTCAGTTTTTGAGCACGGCAGAGGCGGCTCGTCGGCTGGGTCTGTCGACCACGCTGGTGCAGACTTTGGTCGACCAGGGTGAGCTCAAGGGTTGGAAGACCCGCGGTGGACACCGCCGGATCTCGGTGGAGTCCATCCAGGATTACCAGCATGCGGCACGCAGCACCATGAACGTGCCCATCCGACCGATGCCCAAACCGAGGGTGACGGTCGTGACCGAGTCGACCAAGTTGATGACGCAGCTGATCGACGCGCACGAGCAATGGCAATTTCCTGTCGATGTGACGTTCTTCGATTCGGTGACAGAAGCTTTGCTGGAGTTGTCGAACAAACGGCCCGACATGTTGCTGGTGGAAATGTCCATGCCGCGCGAGCAGCAAGAGAAGACCTTGCAAGCGCTGGAGAACTTCAACAACCGAGGGCGTTCACCGCTGTCCGTGGTGTTGCTGACTTCAGAGAAAGACTTGCTGACGGCGCAGCTTGCCGGATCGGCTTCGTCGATCCAGGTGGTAATGGGACCGCTGTCTCCCGTCTGGATGCATGCTTATTTGACCGGGGTGGTGGCGTCATGTCAGATTTGAAACTCAATTTTCCCAACCGAGTGACGTCCTTCGTGCGCCAAGGCGGGACGCCCGGCCACGCCCGCACCCTGCAGCATGCCAACCGTGAAGCGTTGCGCCAGCTGGGCTGCTCGGTGGAGGCGACCAGCGATGCCAAAGGTCGGGTGTTGCGCCAGTTGCGGCTGCAGTTGGGCCTGGACCCTTCTGTGCTGGCCACGCAAGCGTGCATGTCTTTGTCGCAGCTGTATGAGCTGGAAGACGGTGGCCATTCGCGTTTTTATTCGGCCTCTTTGCGCCGTCAGGCCGGGCGTCGGGTCGCGCAGCTCTTGGGCGCGAATTGGGACCAGATCGGACAGGATGACTTGAGCACGCCCCCTGGCAATTCGAATGTGGTGCCTTTGCAGCGACCCGCTGCAGCGCCCGCCTCCATGACCCCCAACACAGCACCGGTCGCGGAGGCGCCTCGGCAGGGATGGCCGGCCCCCGAGCCGGTGGCAACGGTCCACGCCAAGGCAAGCCCTGAGGCCCCTGCCAGCCACGATGAACAGGCGGTGCCCATGGGCTTGGCCACGCCTGCGCTTGAAACCTTGCTGGCTGACACGCCCAAAACATCGTTGGCCGAACCTGCAGAACCCGCACCGGCCAAGTCATCCATGGGCTCGACTTTTGTGGTCTTTCTGGTGGTCGTGGTCATGGGAGCGGCCGGTGGTTATGCGTTTGTGGAATACAGCCCGTACTACTTGTATTGGCCTTGGTGATTCAAGCCGGTCAGTCAGCCGGCTCAGCCTACAGGGAAGGCCGGCAAAGCTCCGGCAATAACAAAGTCAAGCGAAGAAAATCATGAACGCCCGTTGTTTCAAAGTGGTGTTCTCGAAACGACTGGGGCAGTGCGTGCCCGTCGGCGAGTCATCGGTCAGTCAAGGCAAGGGCCAGGGTGCGCGTGCGGGCACAGCACTTGTCTGGCGTCTTTGGGGCACTTGGCCTGCATCCACGGTCTCACTGGCATGCCTGGTGTGTCTGCCAGCGTGGGCACAGCCTGCCCCTACGGCATTGCCTTCGGGCAGCAGCGTGGCCGCAGGTGTGGCCACCGTGTCCAGCAGTGGCGCGTCGATGGCCATTCGTCAAGGCAGCGATCGCGCCATCGTCAATTGGCAGTCTTTCAACATCGGCAAAGAGGCTTCGGTTTCGATTGTTCAGCCGGGCAGCCAATCGGTGTTGCTCAACCGTGTGACGGGCGAATCGCCCTCGCAGATTTTTGGCCAACTCTCGGCCAACGGCCAGGTCGTGCTGGTCAACCCCAACGGTGTGACTTTTGGCAAGGATGGTTCGGTTTCAGCGGCAGGGTTTACGGCCTCCACGCTGGGCATTTCGGATGCCGACTTCATGGCCGGTCGCATGCGCTACGAGCGAAACGGCTCGACAGCGGGCATTGTCCATCGGGGCAAGATCGCCACCCAAGGGGGCTATGTGGCACTGCTTGGGGCCAGCGTGGACAACGAGGGGCACATCGAGACCCGCGGTGGTGCGGCCTTGCTGGGGGCGGCCGAGTCGGTCAAGGTGCCTTTGAGCCACACCGGGCGCATCAAGCTGGAGCTGACGCCCGCGCACATCAACGCCAGCGTGGCCAACCAGCGGGACGGGGTGATCGTCACCGAGGGTGGCCAGGTCTATATGCAGGCCGCAGCCGTCAACAGTGCCATCGCCAGCGTGTTGCAGTCGGGCGGCATCGACACTTCGGCCGCACAGGCCGGCGCGGTGCATGTGCTGGCCGATGGCGGACAGATCAAGGTGGACGGCAGCATCACGGCCAACAGCACCGGCCAAGACAGCAAGGGCTTGCCGCGCCCAGGTGGCAGCATTGTGATCGGACGCGATGAGGAGACAGGTGTACTGGCCCGCCAAACGGACGTGAGCGGTGCGCGGCTGGAGAGCCTGCGGGGGTTTGTGGAGACCTCGGGGCACTGGCTCAAGACCGATGGCGTTCAGATCAAGGCCAGCGAATGGCTGTTGGACCCCAACGACATCGAAATTAACGCGTCTTCTATTGCCAACACGGCAGGCAATTCCGTGGTGACAACGGCCGATATCGTCAGTGCTCTGAATGTAGGCACCAGCGTCACGATCAGCACAGGCACCGGTACTGGGTCCCTCTCAAGTTCTACTGCAGGCCAAGCAGTTGCTGGAACCACCCAAACATTGGGAAACATCTGGGTCAACAACCAGATTTCTGCCACCAACAACGGCGCTGGTGCAGCCACATTGACTTTGACGGCCGCCAACAACATCACGGTGGGTGCTGGCATCTACAACAATGGCAGTCAGGCGCTGAATCTGACCCTCAACGCCAACGGTGGAAGCATTTCCGGTACGGGTGCCATTGGTGCCACTAGCGGTAGCAAGATTGGCACCGTCACGGTCACGCAATCCGGCTCCAGCACTTATCAAGGCGCGATCAACGCCCAGAATTTCACTTTGTCGGGAGGCAACCTCACCCTGGCTTCGTGGGTTCAATCACCATCTGTCAATACAAACATATCCAACGCCTATACCGTTCAAAACGGTGCGACATTGGCAGTCACTCCCTCTGCCAACTATCCGCAGATCAATCCGGCCAGCGTCAATGTAGTGAATGCATCGACATTCACCATCACCCCCTCGTCAGACGGTGGCACGACTGCCAGCAATGGCTGGTGGAAAGGTACATCGTTCAACTTTACCGGCGGTAGCGGCGGTGGCACTCTGAATCTGGGAGGCAACCCCATCAGCTCGTCCGGCTTCACCAATACATTCAGCACCAGCGGTGGCGCGACCAATGTCATCAATGGAACCTTCAATGCGAACAGCGCCAACGTCAACCTCAACCTCAGCTCGGCAAGCAGCGGCACGCAGCTTCTTGACGGTACTTATGCTGCTCTTCATTTTGCACAGAGTTCACAGGGGGGATTTGGTTTATCCAATGCCGCGACCGTGACCATGAGTGGTGGCGGCAACCTGTTGATCAATGACAAAACCAGCGCCACCAATTTCAATGTCAATGCCGGCAGTGTTCAGATAGGCACAGGGACGAGCGAATTGGCGTCAACAACGCCCACTTTTGCCGTCAGCAATGCCAACATCGCTTCAGGTTCAAGTGTCACTTTCAACAAACTTGTCGCTCACAGCAACAGCACCATCTTTACCGGCAACGGCAATCTCTATCAGGCCAACTCCGGCACGGTGACCTTGACGGGCAACAGCAGCGCTTTTGCGGGGAACACCTACGTCAAGCCCGGTTACACCTTAGGTTTGGGCAACGGCGGCTCTTTGGGCGCCGCTGGCAGCACATTGAATCTGGACAGTTCCGCATCGACTCTTCTCATCAGCAACACGTCGGGAACTTCAACGGTTGGAAGCACAATTTCAGGACCTGGAGTCATCACAAAGAGTGGCGGGGGCATAGGAGTTCTTGCGGCTAACAACAGCTACACCGGTGCCACCAGCGTCAGCACTGGCACTCTGCAGGTGGGCAACGCGGGCAGCACGGGCACCTTGGGCGCGGGCGATGTGACCCTGAGCAACAATGCCACCTTGAGCTATGTGCGTGCGACCGCTACGACCATTGCCAACAACATTTCTGGCACAGGCAATGTCTCAGCGACCATCACGGGGGCCAGCAGTGATTTGACGACCAACCACACCATCAACCTCACGGGCGGCACGGTGAATTTGGTGACAGATGGTAATTTGTCGGTGACGCAGGCCATCAGGACGACGAACAGCACCTCTGGCGCGGTCTTTCTCGAATCGGGCAAGGCCACGGCTGCGGGCATAGCCACAGGCGGGGATATCACGATTTCAGGTGGCGGCACGGTGACCGTGGGCAGCGGTGGCCGCATCACGTACATGACAGGCTCGATCGCTGGTTCCACAGGGTTGGGCATCCCTGCAGGCTACAGCCGCTACAACAGCGATGAGGTGACGACCAACTACACAACGCCTTTGGGCAGTGGCACGTATGCCATCTATCGCGAAGCCCCGATACTGACCGCTACGCTCAACAACGCCAGCAAAACCTACGATAGCTTGGCCTATTCAGGTGGTAATGGCATATCGGCTTTGTCGGGTTTTGTGAACGGAGACAACAACGCACAGCTTGGCGCAATCACCTATGGGGGGACATCGCAGGGCGATAAAAATGCAGGTACATACACACTGACCGGTTCTGCGGTGAGTGGGGTGGGTTATGCGGTGGCGCTGACTGCCGGAACGCTGACGGTCAACAAAGCCAATCTGACGATCAACGCCCAAACCGACAGCCGCGCTTATGACGGCACGACCGCTTCGAGCAAGGCGGTGCAGGCGGTCGGCCTGCAGGGCAGCGATTCGCTGGCAGCTACCCAGTCGTTTGATTCCAAGAATGCCGGGCCACGCACCCTGGCCGTGAACAACGGCTACGTGATCAACGACGGCAACAGCGGCAACAACTACACCGTCAACACCGCCACCGCCACCGGCACCATCGCCAAGGCCAACGCCAGCGTGAGCGGCACGACGACGAACGTGACCTACAACGGTCAGACGCAAACCCAGGGCGCGCCCACCAGCAGCGGCTTTGTGATGGGCGATGCGATCACGATCAGCGGT
>JACCDV010224230.1_pt1 | contig 30242 bp, 33 predicted proteins | sample 7446131 | NCBI WGS metagenome assembly JACCDV01 (sample SAMN15323448, study PRJNA562643) | freshwater metagenome | isolation source: river surface water | place: USA:Blue River Watershed | collected 2017-08-17 | reverse complement strand
AGAAGTTAATAATCCACAAGAGTTAGCAAGAGAAACCAATAAAAGACTTGCATTGGCTAATTTTATGGCATTAAGACAAACAATTGTTTTAGAGAAAAATAACGTTTTATTAGCACATGTATTAGTTCAATTGACAACACCCATTAAAAAAGATGTGGTTGACAATGAACACAATAAAACATCTCAATTAAGATAAATTTCATATTTATATCAAAAAACCATGTATTTTATACATGGTTTTTTTTATTTTTAGTTTTTTTAAAATCATAAAATCTTCAATAAAATCTTGACTTTCGATTTTAAAATGTTTTGATGTTTTAAACATTATATTTTTAAACATTTCATTTATCTGATTTTTTATACTTTTAAGAATTATTTTTAAAAAAATCAGTTTAAAATTTTGAAATTTAAATTTCATTAATATAATAACTAAAAAATTTCATGCTGAGGATATGATATGGAAAAAAACATTAAAAAGAATAATAAGCATCATAAAAAAGTGATATCTTTAATTATCACAGGTATTTTATCTGCCAGTACACCATCTTTTGCACAGATAACAACCACAAATGGAACAACTGGTGGCACCCCTCCACTCATGGTTCCTCAGTACAGTCAACAAGATTTAATCAATCAAGGTTGTGATCCTAATAATTGGAATTCACTGGTTCAACAGTATGTCAACCAAAGAACAGTCGAAAGACAAATTCAGGGACAAATTCAAGTAGCTGACCAAGTTATGGGAGCACCAGCAATATCAGCAGGTCGTTGTATTGAACAATTAATGAACCAAATCAACCAGATAATGGGAGCTATTAATGCAATTATTGCTTTATTTACAGGCAGTATTGATTGGGGTTCAATCGGAAGAACAATTCTTAATCAAATGACAGAATGGGCATGCAATACATTAAATACATATACTGGCAATATGGCATACGGAGCAACTCAACCTTATATTGGTCAAATGAATGGTATTATTGGTTTAAATGGTGGTCAAACTGTGAACACTGGTCCTAATGGTCCTACTGTTAGTACTGGTCAAATCATTACTCCTAATCAAAATAGTACAAATATTCAAAATTTAATCAATGGAAATAATACACAAGTGGCTCCAACAGGCACAGTTAATCCATTTAATGGAAATAATAGTGGAGCATTTAAATGATGAATCAATTTAATCAATTGCTTGGGGGATTAAAATGAATAAAAAAGGTCAATTTATGATAAATAATAATAAGATTTCAAATAGAAAAAGCAAATATAAATTTGGCAATAAAACCATTATGAGTATTATGCTATTGTCAGTATGTAATATTTCTCATGCACAATGGGCAGTTACAAACATTAATGATGTCATATATTTCTCACCAACTGGTATTTTTACTCAAGTGATTGGTAGACTTGCTGGTGCTGTCAAAGGGTCAGTTGACCAAGTTGCTATGATTCAGCAGATGGATATAAAGCAACAACCTATGTTAATACAAGACGCTGACAGAAGAAATCGTATGGCGATGGGACAAGCAGATATTGCTAAAAGAGATTTTGAAACCATGCCAACAGTTAGGCAATGTGTTGAAATGACTCAAAGAGGTGTTTATTCTAATGCTACAACAGTCAGTTTAGCTGGTCCTTATTCTGGTGGTGGAGCCAATATGGCATCTCAAGCAGTTAGAGCAAGAACAATTACCTCAACAGGTTCAGCACAAAATGCTTTATTACAAAGTAAACAAGCAATTGGTACATGCTCTGGTCCGGACGATATGGCCCCTGGTTGTGCTGGTGCACCTCCAGGGCAATTTGCAGGTGCTGATGTGAATGCTAAATCTCTATTTTCAAATATGGATTCAAATGGAAGAACTCCAGGATTTGAAACAAAAAACTTTTCTCTTGATGCAAAAGGTATGGATGCAGCAGCAAAGTATATCAATGATGCCACTTTATTTGACGCCCCAAAATACTTAGATCCTAGGCAAGCTGCTAAAAATCCATCTTATGCTTCCATGTATCAAGCCATGATAAGTAAACTCAATGCATCAAAAGATGCAATGATAGATGTGATGAACATGAGAAAGGGAGCGCCGTTAGCTCCAAATAGTATGGCTGCAAAATTATGGACAGACTCCAAACCTATTTATAATGCTGTACTTCCTGGCTTAGTACAACCTAACAATCCTTCTTTATATGAAATTGTTAATTATAATGTTCACAAAGATTATTTAGGTCAAATCAGCGACTCTGGAAAAATGGAAGATTTGATACGTGATAATAGTCAACGTCTTGCATTATCTAATTTTATTTCATGGAGACAATCAATATTATTAGAAAAAAATAATGTTTTATTAGCTCACATGCTAGTTCAATTAACAACTCCTATTAAGAAAGATGTGGTTGATAATGAACACAATAAAACGTCTCAACTAAGATAATCAATATAAAACCAGCTTATTGCTGGTTTTATTTATTTTTGACTCATATTGACAATCCTTTGTTTATCTTTTATATTTTAAAGTCATCATATAAATTGGGGGTATAGATATATTAATATCTATTGTTATGGAAATAGAGCAAGATCGATTATTATTATTCATTGAAAGTAATTTAAATAATAAATTATTTTCATGCTTATCTCATGGTTTAGAAAAAAAACCATTCAATCATATCTATGAAGAAGTTAGACCAAGAACAAAAAAAATTAAAACAACTGAAAAAAATTTATATCTAGAAGCAATTAAAAAATTTTTGGATGAAAATCCAGAATTTTTGAAAAAAAATGAGGAATGATAATTTGATTTTAATTTTATTTATGCTATGATACTTTAAAAAAGGAGTTCCATCTATGCCTAATTATGAGATCATACCACTTGTTGGTAAAGACCCCGTATTTCATAACACACAAAAGCCAGCAGAAATGCCCATTGGTGATAAAAACTTTAGTAAATTTGCAGATAAAATTCCAGCAGCTTTAGATATTAAGCCCATGGTAACAGCTGTTAAAGAAGCTATGTCTTATTTATTGAATAACACTCATGGAAATAATAGAAAAAATGTAGCCATTAATGTGATGATGAAACAAAGTGGAATTGGAGAAGTTAATATGACTTTTGAACAACAATTAAAAATTAACCAAATTCCAAAAAAAAGTAATCAATTAAAACCAACAATGAAATAAATAGAAAAAATCAGAAAATTCTGATTTTTTTTTATTTATATTTTAATTTGTTTTGTTATTAATGATTTTTAATTCTGGCGAACCAAATTGATTTGTACCTGCATCTACCCTTTGGTTCGCTTCATCTAATAAAGACTGAGCTTGTTCTTGATCAACATTTCCATCAATAGCCAACATCATAGACACTTCTCTCCACACTTCAGAAGAACGAATCCAAGAGCGAATTAAATCTTGTTGCTCTTGATAAGTTTTTGCAAATGTTTCATCAACTTCTGCAATATCTGACATAGGTCTACATAATAATTCTTTATAAAATTTTGCTTCAGCCTCAGCATTATGAACTCTTGCTTGTAAATTATGATTTTGATTTCTAAGCTCAGAGTTTTCTTGTTTTAAATGAATATTATGACTTTCAGATAAATATGCTGAACGCATATTATCTAAAGTTTTACTACCTTGCATTAATGCTTGTGTTTGCCAATAAAGTTTACTCATATTTTTAGATTGTTTGTAACAATCACTATATCTTATATCATAAATAAAAATAAAAGCAAGTATTTTACTTTTATTTTTTTTTATATTTGATCTTTTATCTTATTTTGGTTTTATTTGCTGTCTTTTTTCAGTTGTTATAACGACTGGTATTTGAAATTTTTGCCCTTGAAATTCTTGAGGTATATTTAACTGAGATAAATCTGTGCTTTTTACGACCTCTATGTCCTGTGAAGTTAAATTAAATTGTTGAAAAATTTTATTTAAATCTAAATTATTAACTTGTCTAACAGTAAAATCCATATATATCCTTTCATGTTAAATTAATATAGAATATATATCAATATATATTACATGATAAAATAAAAAAGACAATACCTTTATTAAAAAAATCAATTTTTTTTTGCTTGCAATTTATAGAAAATACAATAAAATAAATAAACATATTATTAAAAGGAAAAAAAAATGGAATATAATCATTTAGGTGTAAGATTTATTACAATTGAAGGAGGGGATGGTGCTGGAAAAAGTAGTATGATTCCGATTATTAAAGAGCATTTAGAGCAACAAGGCTTTGAAGTAGTCACAACAAGAGAGCCAGGAGGGACAACACTTGGAGAGTCACTACGTTCAGTTATTTTAGAAAAACCGATGAGTAATATTGCTGAAACATTACTTTTATTTGCTGCTCGCTCTCAACATATCACAGAAGTTATCGAACCAAACTTGAGTTCAGGAAAAGTAGTATTATGTGATAGATTCACAGATTCTACTGTTGTATATCAGTGTAAGGCTAAAGGTGTATCTATAAAAGATGTCAATGCGTTGGCTAGAATTGTACAAGATGGTTTAGAGCCTGGATTAACGTTATCTTTTAATGTTCCATTAGATATCAGTAAAGCAAGATTAAAAAAGACAGGTAAAACATTAGATAAATTTGAAAGAGAACCTGATGACTTTAAGATAAAAGTTCAGGAAGGTTATTTAGAATTAGTCAAAAATAATCCAAATAGATGCAAATTAGTTGATTCATCTGTTTCAATTGAAGATACAAAAAGACAGGTTATTGATATTCTCAATGATTATATTCCAAAGATGTTACCACCTCAGAAAAAAATATCTCCTTAATCAAGAATCTTTTTATACACTTTAATATAATCATTTACTGCCCCCCATTTTATATAATGTGGGGCAATTTCTTTTGTTATGCTTTCTTGAATAACAAATTTTTCTACCAGTCCTTTAAAAAAACAATCATCTGCGCAACCCCCCCCTTCAAGCTCGCCCATATAAATAAGCAAATCTCCCTTTTTCATTTCATTAAGATATTCGTGAGCTTCTGGTGATTGATACATTGGCCAACTTAATAAAAATATGGATGTTTCTTTTATTAATTTTTTTGAAAATATTTGATCATTCAATAAAATATTTGTTTTGTTTTTTTTATATTTTTTAATTTGAGTATGTTGAATATTGATATTACTTTGCATTAAAAGATAAGATAAAAAATGATAGTCTCCTATTTCTAAGACATGATGACCCTCGCATATATTTTTTAAACACATTAATAATTTATCTGAAATAATAACAGGTGAAAAATAGTCAATATATTCTTCCCTTAAACTATTAAGCAAAAAAATCATTTCTCTATTTTTTTTTCCATTCTTAAATATATCTATAAGCTTTTCATCAAAAATACCCATACCCATCATATTTTCTATCGATTGAGCAATCTCTAAAATTTTTTTTTCTAAATGAGGGTATCTTTTTAGCCAATGAGCAATCATTTTTTTTGTATAATCTGAATGATTATGATAGATGCTAATTTCCATTTTATTCTTAATTTTTTTTAATCATATAAGACTTTTCTATAATAGTCAATCATTTTTTCTTTTATCTATAAAATAAGAATATTTATCAAATAAGTATTGACAAAATTTCAAAAAAAATATAAATTATTAAAAAATAAAATTAAAGGTCATCATGGAAAAAAATATTATCCATAAAAAGTCAAAAATCAGTTTTTTCGAAGATTTATCTGCTTCTGCAAAAGAAATAAGCCAATCTACCAGTATTTTTTTAGGTGAAGAAATTGAAGAATTAAATGTTTCAGACTTCACATTTAGGTCAGGTATGGAAAGAGCAATGCACAGAATGTTATCAGCTATTGTTAAAAAACAACAAAAATGTTTAATTTTTCCTGATACAATTCCAGGTTTCACTGTGATGAGTTTTGTAAAAATTGAATTTAACAGAGAAGAATGTAAGATTCCTGCATTAAAAAGAAATCCAATAGAAGAGCCTAAAGAATTGGGTGTATTAAACAGCATCATTGATAATTATTTTTCAAAAAATCAACAAAAAGTTTTATTAATTGAAAGCACTGAGTTATTGTTGGCAATGTTTCCAGTTGCAGACACAAGAAGAAATTTAAAAGAATTAGATTTTTATATAACATATTAAAAAAGACCTTAAGGTCTTTTTTTATTTCATCTTTTTTCTATTGATATAAGAAGATGTCATATCAATTTCTTGGTCATTATCATAATGATTTTTATAAGATAAATAATGTTCAAATAGAGCTTTTGAGACAAGCTTAACAGGTATATTTAATTCTTTCATTAATGCCATTGTTCTAGAAAAATGCTCTTGCCATCTTTTTTCTGCCTCTTGTGTAAAATCAGGTTCATGTGTCGTAACCTCCTTGATACCAACTGCCGCAATTGCTAAACCACAATGAGCACAAGGACACCAAGATACGTAAGCTGTTTTATTTTTTAATTCAGATCTAGCAATTTTAAAAATAGCATCTTTTTCTGGCTCCAATATCCAGAAATTAGCTTGTGATTTTAAATGATCTTGCCCATTATTTTTGAGAGAAGATATCAATTCATCGCTGATTTTAATACCCTCAGGAATACGACTAGCCCCCATCCCAGACTTGATGGGTGTGAATGTTTTACCATTCAATAACATGACGCCTTTTTTCTCAGCCAAGGTATAGCTATAATTTTCAGCATGAAATTTAACCAATTCTAAATATTTTTGATATTTATCTTGATGAACAATTGTTTTATTTGGATCTAATTCAATCAATTCTGTATTAGAAAATGAGCATAATTCTTTGACTCTTAAATAGTTTGACTTTTCTTCTTCAGATAATATTATATTACTTGCAGGCACAATAATTTTTTCTATGCCTGATATCACCAATGCTCTTGCCCCTTCCATATTAGGAAAATGGCTCAAAATGGCTATAGGATGGCTATTAGATAGCATATTTCTCACTAAATTATAAATAGCATTTCTTTCTGCATGTTCAAACCAAAAATATTTCTCAGGTCTTTGTGTTTTATTGGGGTCTTTATCATTAAACCCTCTTGGTAAACCATTATATCCATATACTAAAGGATCTTCTCCATTTTCGTCAAAAAAGACAACTCCCACCTTTGTTGATTCGTCTTTTGACATTTGTGCTATTTTATTTGCATATTCTAAATTAATTAAATCTTGTTTTTTCATAATTACCTTTTTATTTTTATTATAAGTCATTTTTATCAATATCAAAAAATAATATATTTAAATTGATAAAGTTAATTAAATTTTTATTTTTTTACTTATTTCTGAATTTCTTTTATTTTTTAAAGTTATAATAGATTTTTTTAAATCATTAATAATATTAACTAATTCTTCCAAGTATTGATTTTTTTCCATTTTTTCTTATATGATTTATTAAATTTTTGGTTTCATCTTTTGTTTATTATGATCAAAAGATGAGTTAAATTGATTTAATATATTAATAGTTTCTTTTGAAAGAATTGAGTTCATTGAACAGTTTCTTTCAATTCTCATAATATCTTCTACAAATTTTTGATGCAATAAGGATAAATAGTTATCTAATTGTTTAAAATGGTCATCTTTTTGAAGAATATGAGTTAAATTATAATTTAATATAGAAGAAGAGTTCATATGATTATCTTGTTTTATGTTTTTAGATATTTCCAACAATTTAATAAATTCATTATTTTGATGAATTGTTTCATTTAATATAGATTTAGCATTCTTAATATCTTTCTCTGAATCAAATTTCACCTTTAGGTGAGAGCTTTTATCCATCATATGAAAATTCAATAATTCAAAATATTGATGATAGTATTCATTTTTTTCTTTAATATAAGTAATTTTCTCATCAATCAGTTGAATATTATTTTGAATAAATTGAAAATTTTCTTTATGATTACGTTCTATTTCTTTTTCTTTGTCTTTATGATATTCTTTATAAAAAGATAAATATTTAGGAATACCCAGCCCAATCAAGGCACTACAAGCCAATGCAATAGATGAGTAAAAAACCATCTCTTTAGAATGAATCTTATACAAACTAATGAATTCTGGCAATCCAATAGATAAAAAAATTGTAGAGCCTAGACCAATAAATACATTAGATATTAAATTTTTTTGATGTTTATTTTTAATATTCATCAATTCAATTTGTTCTTCTTTATTAAAAGATAGTAAGTTTTCTTTTTTTTCTTCCATGATTTTTTTTATGTTTACTTTATTTTATTGATTTATCATTCGTAAGTCAATAAAAATCTAAGCGAATTTCGTCTAATTATATAGTTTTATATTTTAATAAATCAAGATTAAGCATTTGACTGGCAAGCAAAGCACTGTATACGCAAGTATATAGTGCTTTGGTGCTGTGTGTTTCATTGACATTTAAATTTAAATGATCTTTTAGATAGGAAAAAAATCTTTCAATTGAAATTCTTTTTCTATATAGTTTTTTAAAATTTTTATCCCAATTAGGTAAATATCCTAAACCTAGTAGATTATTTTCCATCATATTAGCTCTTGGTTTTGCTATAAAATAAATATTCTTTTCCATTAATTCATAATAAATATCTTTACCAATATAACCTGAATCAGCTAATATTTTACCGCTGTTACCCTCTAAAAAATTATTTTTTAGAGGGGTTATATCATGTATATGAGCAGGAGTTATGAGAAAATTGCAAATTTGATTTTTTTCATTAACCAGTATATGAAGTTTAAATCCTCTAAATTCACCAGTACTACTATAGCCTTTGCTGGCTTGTTTATGGACTTTACCTCTGTAATAAGGCTTGCTAGTCTCTACATGAATATATTATCAATAGAGTCTAGAAAGCCTAAATGATTAAATAACTTGACTAAAAATTTTTCTAAAATTTCTTTTAAAATAAGGTTTAAACGATTAATCCAAATAATAAATCGAGGATAGCTTGGCATATTAGGCCAATCTTTATGGATTGATAAAAATTTTTCTTGGTGCCAAAAAGCTTTTAATGTCTGACAATGACTAAACTTATGTAAAATAATTAAAGTTAAATATTGATGAGGATTATCAAAAAAAAAGATTATTTACTTTGCTTTGATTCATTGATTTTTAATCTTTTTAATTCTAATAGTTTTTTTAATTCATCAATATTTTTTGATTTTAATTCGTCACAAATCTTGACATATAAACCTACTTTATCTATTATCTTCATAGTTTTTCTCCTATTTTGGTTTGCAAATTTAAAATATCAGAAAAAACTAATAAAAAAAGCTCTTGCGAGCTTTTTTTATTTATACTTTAGACGAAATTCGCTTAAAATCTGATTAAAAAAAATTTGACAATTTAAAGCATTTGTATCAAAATGAAGATATTCAACCTGGAGTGTTTACAATATGTTATTTAATCAAGAGCCTCAATATGATTTTCACCACGTTTTAATTGAACCACAGCGTAGCTCTCTTCCTTCGAGATCCAGCGTTTCTCTCGTTAAAAAATATAGTTTTAAAAATTCAAAATATACATGGGAAGGTGTTCCAATTATTGCTGCAAATATGGATACAGTTGGTACAATAGAGCTTGCTAAGAAACTAGCATTTCATCAATGTATGACCGCTATTCATAAACATTACTCAGTAGAAACTTTGATTGATTTTTTTGGACCAGCTAAAACAGAAGAAGAAAAAAACTTATTAAAAAGCAATCAACATCATTTATTGCATAGTTTCTATTCAATGGGAATAGTTGAAAGAGACTTAGAAAAATTTGAAGAAGTTATACAACAAGTTGGTTTTTGGAGAGATGATGTACCTGTTGAAGACAATTACGGCATCAAGATGGTTTGTATTGATGTTGCCAATGGATATATGGAATCTTTTGTTCAATTCTGTGAAAAATTTAGAAAAAAATATCCAAAAGTTATTTTAATGGCAGGTAATGTCGTGACTAAAAACATCACTGAAGAATTAATTTTACATGGTGTTGACATTGTCAAGGTTGGCATTGGTCCTGGCTCTGCTTGTACAACGAGAAGAATGGCAGGAGTTGGAAGACCTCAATTATCAACAGTTATTGATACTGCTGATGGTGCTCATGGCCTAGAAGGACATATTTGTAGTGATGGAGGATGTACTGTACCTGGAGACATCAGTAAAGCATTTGGAGCAAACGCTGACTTTGTCATGTTAGGTGGTATGTTAGCTGGACATTCTGAATCTGAAATGGAGCCTTTTGAAAAAAATGGTCAATTATATTTAAAATTTTATGGTATGTCATCTTCAGAGGCTATGAATAAATATTCAGGTGGGGTAGCACAATATAGAGCCTCAGAGGGAAAATCTGTTGAAATTGAACATAGAGGCTCTGTTGAGAAAACAATTTTAGATATACTTGGTAGTGTTCGTTCAACTTGTACATACGTTGGTGCCAAGAATTTAAAAGAATTACCAAAACGTACTAAATTCTATCTTGTATCGATGCAAACTAATGATGTTTTTGGTAAGCATTAAAAATATTAAAAAGCTCTTTTGAGCTTTTTTAATTATTTCATAGAAACAGGATATATTCTATTTGACAAATTTTTTTGAAAAAATAGAATATATAGATGAATAAAAAAGAAATTTTACTTTTATTTAATCAATACAAAATTGAAGAAAGATTAGCTGAGTTTATTGAAAATGATGATAAAACCATGGTTAATTATTATGGTGATATTCATTTTGATAATCTCAATATAAAAGAGATTCCAATTCAATTTAACTATGTTTTTGGGTCATTTTATTGTCATAATAATCAATTACAAAATTTAAAGAATAGCCCACTGCATGTTGAAAATACATTTGATTGCTCTTACAATAAACTCAAATCATTAAGATATGGTCCAAAAACAGTAGGTGACTATATTTGTAATAATAATGTCATTGAAAGTTTTTTTGGTATCTCAAAAAAAATAAATGGACACTTTTTTTGTTATGAAAATAATTTAAAAAATTTCAATCATTTTCCAGAAGTAGTTGATGGTGCTTGTTTAATATTTAATCAAACAGATACTCATTTATTAGACAGATTTAATTTTCATAATGATTTACTTGATATCTTTGATGAAGTTGATTTCTTATTTTGGAAAAATATATCTGAAGAAGAAAAAAACATAAAAATTTATAAAAAAATCATTCAAAAAATAAATATAAAAAACGATATTAATCATAAAAAAATCAAAATTTAATAAAGGAATCACATGAAACTTATTATCACACATAAAAACTGTATAGATGGCTGTACAGCAAAAAGAATTTTAATGAAAAATTATAAAGATGACGCTCAATATATAGAGTTAGAGCATTCTGATTTTGATCCAATCAAATTTCCAGATAAATACAAGGTCACATTAGATATCATTAATCAAACGAAACACTCAGAGGTTATTATGGCAGACATTGTTATTCATGAAAATCTCATTGAAGAATGCATAAAAAATGATAATAAAATTGTGATTTTAGATCATCACCAAACCATTTTACCTTTAATTAATAAATATCAAGAAAAAATTAATTCAGGAAAAATCACACAAATGAATATTTCTTTTAGTGAAAATAATTCAAAATCTGGTGCAATGCTTACTTGGAATTATCTTTATCCAAATATTGAACCTCCTTTATTTGTCAAATATGTTTGTGATGGAGATAGATGGGCTTTTAAATATCAAGAAAAAACAAAAAATATGTATGCAGGTTTATTAGAAAATCATCAACCTAAAGAAATATCAGATGAAACATGGAAAAAGCTCTTTGATGAACCTGATTTTTTATCAAATCTCATCGATAAAGGTCAAGAGATAAGAGAAAAATATATGAAAGAAGTTGATTCTTTAGTCAAACAAGCCACCCCCATTCAATTATTTGGTCATCATGGATTTTTTATTAAAACTTCTATGAAATATAAATCAGAGCTTGGAGCTGAATTAGCAAAAATTAATCAAACATTTGGCTTAATTGTAGAAGAAAGAATTGACGAAAATTTAGTTGTTTGTAGCTTGAGATCTGTAGACCCATTTGATGTATCCATCATTGCTCAGAAATTTAATGGAGGAGGGCATGAAAGAGCAAGCGCATTTAGATTAAATAATCTGCAAGATTTAAAACATTTATTAGAGTTACATGGAAACTCTGGTGCTTTAGCATTTGACTCTCCAAAAAATCCATTGATTGAAAATCATAAAAAAAATAGCAAACTTAAAAATTAATTATTTTTTTCAATATAAAAGTCGTTCAAAATGAACGGCTTTTATTAATTACTTTGATTTAGATTATTATTAGGAATTTCATAAACAGGAATATCTTTATTTTCAAGTTTTTTTACAAATCTTTCAAATAAAGGGTCAAGCGGTATTTTATCATTAATCATTAACATCGGCTTGCTTTTATATTCTTTGATATATTCTTCAACAGTATACACTACAAAATGCGATAAAACACTAAAATTGCAATCTTTTGTTGTCTTAGGAATACATCCGAAGTAAGTATTTTCTTCTAATTTAAATAAATTGATTGGAAAAGTTTTTATAATAGGAATTTGAGCGGTTAATTCTTCATCTTGTTTAATCATTTCGACACTAGGTTTTTTCATTTTTGGATTAATTTTTGCCAACAATTCCAATGTTGTAAATGATTGATTATATATTTTTTCATACAAATCTTTGGTTTCTGCTAAAAATAAAACAAGTGCTCCGAAGTGCGCAAATGTTTCTAATGCATAAATATCTGTTCCTGAAAAATTAAACTCAACGCCCTCTTTTTCTGCAATTTTGACAAGTAAATTAGATAACTTTTGAATTTTTTTATCTTCTGACATAGGATATGACATATATTTTCCTTTATTTTTAATCAATTAATTTTTGATAATACGTTGCTAATAACTCAATACTTTTCAAAAAATTTTTTTCATTGATATCAATGCTATTTGTTTTAAAGAAGAATGTTAATTGAGTCTTTTCTAATGTGGTTAATTCATGATGATTTAAATCATTTTTTTTATTGTCTGCTAAGCACTCTATTTGTTTAAAAATTTTATAATTCACCATTAAAAAATTATTCATACTAAATCCATTATTATTTTTATCTAAATATCCTTTAAATAGAAAATAGTCCATATGGACTTTTTTAGATATATCAAAAATTTTAGATTCGGCAATTAATAGCTCTTTAAAACCATCAAGTGGATTATTTTCAGAAGAAAAGTCTTTTTCCTCTATTATATTTTTCAATAAAATATTTTTTTCCAATACAAATGTTGGTAATTTTTGAAAACCAAAAAAATCTTGCAATAATATAATTTGTTTTTTCATATGATAATTTTTTTCATCTCCAAGGATTAAATCTCCAAGAGTTTTTTTCTGCTTTAGATACACTTTCTAGGTCTTTATGTGCAGGCTCTAGACCTAGACCTAACTTTGCATTTCCAGATTTCATATCTTTATCATCGACTGGTTTTAATTTTGGCAAAATTGTACTGACTTTTGTTGTATCAACTACACTTAACGAAAAAGATGGTGTTTTAACACTATGAGCTGGAACAGGTTGAAGTGTTGGCCGAGGAGCCTTAACAGACTCAGGATTGACAGGCGCCAAGGTCATTGCTAATGCATTAAAACTCATACCAATTAACACTATCATGGTTATTTTTTTCATAAAAACTTTCTTGATTTACAATATGATAAATAAAATAAATAAAATTTCAAGCAATCAATCAAAAACTTTATGAATTATTTTTGATTTTATTTGATGTATTTTTTTTCCATCAAAATAAATAATTTTACAAACTGGACATTTTTCACTTAAAATAATTGCTTGATTGATATTATCTTCAACAAAATGTGTAAACCCGCTTTTTAAAATAAAATCAACCTTACTTTCGGTATATTGCTTAAATTTTCCTAGAGTATCTGCTAATGATAAGTTTTGAGGAATCTCAATATTAGATACACCAGATAATGACTTAATGCTATGCTCCACATTAAATACATCAATCCAATCATAATCAGCAATTTTTTGATCGATATTTTCAACATATTTTTCTTGACAATCTTTAGAGGAAAATGCAACAGAATAAATATCTTCTGCCGAAGCTTTTGTATCATTTTGCTCAAGTCTCTCAAGATGTGTTGGATACGTGAAACCTCTCCATTCCCAAGGAGGCTGAAAAAACAAATCATGCTCAAGACCTATTATATCAGGCTTACAAATGGCTCTCTTATCAACCAATGTACAATATGAATATACATTCATATTGGGATAGTTTTTAGCTAAATATTCTTTCATTTGTTTTAATGTAATACCTCTTCCGCAGATATTATCAATGAGTAAAACATTTAGTTTTTGATTTTGTAAATAATCTTGAATTTTCTTAGGTAAAAATAATTCAATTTCTTCTGTTGGTGTATATCTAGGAATATAAAGTGTCGCCACCTCTAGCCTAAAGTGATTTGCAACAATTGTAGCAGGAATCATTCCATTTCTTAATTTTCCAATGACTAGATTAAATTGAATTTGATTATCCAATTGAAATTTTTGAATAAGCTCAAAATGATTCCAGACTAAATCTGCAAAATCTTGATAATCCAATTGTAATGCTTTTACTGGCAACATAATATTCCTTTTTTCGAAATTATATTAATAAATTGAATTGAAGTCAATCATTTTTTAAATAACTTATCCGATATAAGATTTCTAAAAAATTAACTCATTAATAATGCTTGATGATAACAAAAAATATGATAAAAATAATTTTTATGTTTTTCTTACATCGGATTCAATATTTTTTAAAACAAAATATAAATTAAAAACATCATGCAAATATTTTATTTTTAGCTAGTTTTTTAACTTATAATACAAAGCATATTGCAATTTCAAGTTATTTAAAGTAAGATATCATATGAAAAAATTAAAGGATTTACATATGTCTATGCCAGTTTTAAATTTATCGACACATCCAGAGAAAATGTTTTTTGGCGATACAGGTCATGGTATTGCTAGATATGATGTGGTTAATTATCCAATTTTTAATAAACTCAATCAAAAAATGCATGGTTTTTTCTGGAGACCCAATGAAATTGATATGAGTCAGGAACGACGTTCCTTTGAAAAAATGAGTTCATCAGAAAAATTCATTTTTACATCTAATTTAAAAAGACAAATATTATTAGATTCTATTCAAGGAAGAGCACCTACATTGGTTTTCTCGCCTCATTGTACAGATCCATCTTTAGAAAATTGTTTAACCACATGGCAGTTTTTTGAGAGTATTCACAGTGAATCATACACTCACATTTTGAGAGCTATTTATTCAGATCCAAGTGTAGTCATTGATGATTTACCCAATATTTCAGAAATTGCAGATTGCGCCAAACAAATCAGTGAAGCTTATGATAATTTTATCAATGAGCCTACTAAAGATAATTTATATCTTGCATTGGTTTCAGCCAATGCACTTGAAGCTGTTAGATTTTATGTTTCATTTGCTTGCACTTTCTCATTTTGTGAAAGAGGTATGGTTGAAGGTTCAGCCAAAGTGATTAAATTGATAGCAAGAGATGAAGCAGAGCATCTTGCTCTCACACAACATATTATTAAATTATTGCCTAAAGATGACCCTGAATTTTTAGATGTTATTGCTAGAAATCAAGATAAAGCCAAGAAAATTTTTATGGCAGCAGGTGAACAGGAAAAAGCCTGGGCTAAATTTTTATTTGCTTCTGGTCCTATGATTGGTTTAAATGAAAAAATTCTTTGTGATTATATTGATTATTTATTAGCCAGAAGAATGAAAGCTATTGGTTTGGCTTCAGATACTCATTATAAGGGAAATAATCCAATTCCTTGGATTGAGAAACATTTAAGCAGTACTCATACTCAAGTTGCTCCTCAAGAGGTTGAAATATCCAGCTATTTATCAGCCAGTGTTATCAATGACGCACAAGATTTGAATTTAGAAGATCTTTGGAATTCATGATTTTTTACATCAAAAAGAGTAGAAAATCTACTCTTTTTTTATTTCAAGATGCGTTATATTAATTAATCTAATTTATGATACCAATAGAATCAAAAATATTTAGTTCATGAAACCAAAAAAAATCACATTCTTTTTTAAGTAATAACATAAAAAAGGAGTCAATAATTGACTCCCTTTAAATTCAAAAATATATTTATATCTTACATGCACCACCAGCACATGAATCATCTTCTACAGCATCTCCACTTCCATCTCTGGTATTAGAATAGTAGAATGTTTTGTGACCGAGTTTATACCCCAAGATTAAGTCACCTAATAATTGACTCATTTTAATTTCTCCTTTACTAGGGTCATATGATGTATTGATACTGATGGCTTGATCTGTATATTTTTGAATAGGAGCCAAAGTTCTCAAATAATCAGGAACGGATACATTCCATTGAGTTTGATAGTAAGCGCCACAACGGAAATAATCAGGCACGATTTGAGGCAATACGCCATCTTTTGATCCTTTGACAGTCAATAACTCTTTAGGTGGCTCAATACCATTGGTTTCATTAGCCAATTGAGAAGATGTCTCAGAAGGCATCATTGCCATAAGAGTTGCATTTCTGATACCATATTTCTTAGCTTTTTCACCCAAGTAAATCCAGTCCATCTGTGAATTTCCTTTCCAAGATGATCTTTGATGAGGAAACTCTCCATCATGATATTTGGTCTTCACAGGAATAGAGCCAAATTCTTTAGCCAGATTAATAGAAGTATCAGTCAAGTAATAAGCCATTTTTTCCATCATGGTTTCTACTTCTGCCAATGTTTTTTCTTCACCCCAATATAATTTGCCTTTTGCTAACCAATGAGCAAAACCAATGATACCAATACCTAAAGGTCTGTATCTCATGCTATGCCTTCTAGCTGCTTCTACTGGATAATCTTGATAATCTAATAAAGCGTCTAAGCCTCTTACAGCCATTTCACAAACATCTTTTAGTTTATTTTCTTGTCTTTGATGTGTTGAGGTTTCAATATCCAAATCACCAAACGGTGTGAATTTACCCCAATTAATAGCAGATAAAGTACAAAGAGCAATCAAGCTTTCTTCATGATTATAACTTTTATCTCCAGGGTAAGTAATAGGAGTTGTAGGCAATGTGATTTCATGACACAAATTACTCATTTTAATTGATTCATAAAATGTTCCGTGCTGATTCACTGTATCAGCATTTAAAATATAAATTCGACCAGTCTCAAAACGTTCATTCATGATTTTTGTGAAGACATCTACAGCAGGCAAAACCTTTTTGGTTTTTGTTGCATCTTTTTCATACTGTTTATAAAGTTTTTCAAACTCTTTTACATTACTTGAATAAAACGCTTTGTATAAATCTGGGACTTCCTCTGGTGAGAAAAATGTGATATTGCCTTTTTTGATCAATCTCTCATAAAAAACTTTATTAATATGAACTGAGTAATCAACCGTTCTTAAGCGAGTCTCTTCTGTTCCTTTATTGTTTTTCAATTCAATAAGTTTTTCAAACTCAAGGTGCCAAATAGGATAATTAAAAGTTGCAGAAGCACCCCTTACTGCACCCTGAGAGCATGATTTTAAAGCACCATTGAAATATTTAGCGAAAGGAATAACACCAGTTGATACCGCATCACCATTTCGAATAGCTTGTCCTTCCGCTCTGATTGAGCCAATACTCAAACCAATACCTGCCATCATAGAAGCATAGTCTACAATCGCGCTTGCTGCTGCATTAATACTTTTTAAAGTATCTCCTGATTCCAAAAGAACACACGAAGAAAATTGTTTTTTCTTTGTTCTCATTCCAGCCATAATAGGCGTAGGCAATGAAATGTAATGTTGTGAAATGAGATCATAGTATCTTTTCACAAATTTGATTCTGGTATTTTTAGGATATCTAGCGAACAGCAAAGCAGCAGTTAAAATATAAGGAAATTGGAATGATTCAAAAACTTTTTTTGTTTTTCTATTTTGAACCAAATATTTTTTTCTCATTTGTTCAGCACCAGCATATTTGAATAAATCATCTCTAGAATGATCAACTATAGAATCTAAATAATTAATTTCTTCTTCAGTATAATAACTCATGATTTCTGGTGTATAGATTCCCTTATCAATATTGTTTTTTACAACTTCCAACAGTGATGGTGGAATATTTTTACCAAAAGCTTCTTTTCTGACAGAAAACCATACCAATCTAGCTGCCACTTGATCGTAGTTAGGCGTATCTTCTGAAATACAATCTGCTGCTGCCTTAATGATTGCTTCATGAATCATTTTGGTAGGCATACCTTCATAAAGTTGCAACTGTGCTTTCATTTCAATCTCAGAAACTGACACACCTTTGATTGGAGATAAATTATCATCATTCATGCCTTCACATGCCCATGTAATGACCGCATGAATTTTGTTTAAATCTAATTCTTGCTTAACACCATTTCTTTTAGTTACTAACATATATTCTCCATAAATTTTTCATTGGATATTTATTATAGTCATTTTTTTTTGTTTTGTCTACATGTGACCATTGTTTTTTTCAATATCTATCATTGAAAAATTTTGTATATTGTTTTTTATAAATTTTTCATATATAATGCAAAAAAATATTTTTAACTATGCCATATAAAAACGAATACTCCAAACATAAAGCTGTTACAGACATATTAAACAATCAAAAATTAAAAAATTATTTTGAAAATATGCAGCTTCATAAAATGGATTTTGAAGAATTTCCATTGATTGATGATTTTTGTTATTTCGAGAAAAAGTTAGGTAAAAAACCTTTTTTAAAAGATATACAATCTTATCTAAAAAACTCTCAGTTAGATATTGAGTATGTTTTTTCTTTTGATGGCTCCAATATTGTTTTGAGTTTGAATGATTATATGGATCAAAAAACGAAGGGAGAAAGTTTTTTATATCCTGGCTCTGAAATTGGTTTAGTTAAAATTAGCCAAACATTTATTGACTTAAGTAAGGTTGATGATTTTGAAAAAAATGAATTTCCTTTTGTAGCAGACTATAAAGACATTTATGTCAATTCTAGTTTTGATTGTTTAGTCCCAGGCTTCAATATATCGAATAAAGAATATCCTGAGCCTAAAGATTTTTTAAGGAAATCAATTTACTCTTATTTGAAATACACACACAATCCATTTGTAGACTTTTTAGAAAATAAGTTTGTTGAGAATCCAGATAGCTCTCAAATATCTATCAATCGAATCACATTACTTGATACATTTAGAAACTTAGTTGATAGAAGTGATGGGCTTGCAAGAATAAAAAATATTTGTAATTGTGAGCGTGAATTTATTCTAAAAGATTTTTTTCTTCCTAATTATCACAAAGATGATATGAATCATAATATGATTCAAAAACAAATCAATGAATTAAAAACATTAATTGAAAATAAACCTAATGATATCAATTATTTTGAAGATGTTGTTGTTCAAGATCACTATACTTTATTGCAATACCAGAAAAAACTTTCATTACTCAAAGAAAATATTGAAAAGCTATTTCATGAATATGAAAAAATTTTTAGCCCAGATGATCATGTTTTCTCTGAATTAAAACATCAATTTTCTTTATTGACACAAGAAGATCAAGATTATTTAAATCTGATTTCTGCAATGGAAAAAAACATTGAAAAACATCTTGAGCAATTTGAGATTAATTTAAGAAAAAAACGCAATCAAATCAATAAACAAAAAATAATTGATAAAAACAATTACAGTGATTATTTAGGCAATAAAATAATTGGCATGAAAAAATGTCAATGTGAAAAAGAAGTTTTCATAACAGATGTATTGAATTTTCATGAATCATTTCAGAGTTTAAATTCCAGTGATGGATTTTATAATGAAATCATGTTGTTTATTGAAAAATTATCTCTTTTAAACTTATTCGAAACAATTGAAAAGAATATTTTGAATGAAGAATTAAGAAAAAAATTTTTTCAAAAGACAATTTTTTTAATGGATGGTCCTTTGGCTATTTATAATCAAGGTAAATGGCTCACCAAATCTATCAAAGAGAGAATTGAATATTTTGTCAAAACATATGATATCAGTTTAATTGGTGTAGAAAAAAGCGGTCACTTTTATGATCATTTAAACATGATGAATCAAATTAAAATGGAAAAGAAAAAATCTCATCTCAATCCTGGCTTTTTATTCTTTTTAAATGATCAATACATCAAAAAATACATTAGAAATATGAATGATATGTCTCAATATGGAGAATCAACTTATTTTGGGAAAAAAGCATTTTATAAAAATTTGAAAAATGAACTTTTTATTTTAAATCTTAACTATTTAGATTTAAAAGAAGAAAAAGCAATGTTCAATGAAAGAAACTCTAAGAAATACATCAATCAACAGAAAAATCTTTCAAAAATTTTATATATTTTTGAAAGATATCATAGCAAAAGATTTCATAATGCATTATCATTAACAAGCCTTGCTCATGAAAATGCTTCGTTGTCCAACAAAAAAATCAGTAAAAAATTACTGGAAACTTATTTTAATTTTTTACTAAAGAATTAAATTTTTTGTTTTTTATGCTTTTTATCGTCATTTTCAATGGTCAGATGACTATCAATCAAAATAGATTCAAATAACGGTTTAATGATTGTATGAATATTTTCTGTGCAATTGTTTAAGCTCAATACTTTTTCTATTAATTTTGTTATAGGTATTTTATATTCTGATGATGGTAAAAAAATAGATAATTGATGAGTCTGTACTTGAAAATAATATATATCAATGATTTCACTTAAAATTTTCATGGTTTGGTTAATCAGTTTCTTATCATCTTTTGTTTGAGGTAAATTAAAAATAATATCCATTGAATAGGATGGTTTTTCTTTAATTTTTAAATCATTATTCATATTTAAGTTTAATGAATTTAAAAATTGAATAAATGATTTATTTTCTAAGTGATTAAAAAGATTTTCTATTTTATGAAAGTAATCATCTTTTTTTAAGATATAACTATTTTTTTCAATAAAGTTTAATGCGGCTGAAGGATCAATCAATAACATGTTTAAAAAATAAGAAATTATTTTTTTTCCATTATTTTGAATATTTCTTTTCATTTTTTTATTAATATCTACAATTTGTTCAATAAAATATTCGTTTTTAAACTGTACATTTAACATGGTCGCATATTGTTTTAACATCTTATCTTCATCTAAAATATGAACAGAATTCGGTATATAGGCATCACCATCTAATTGAACCATATTCATTTTTAAATCTAAAAAGTCCATATAAATAGAAATATTAAAATCTTTTTCAATATTTTTTAATTGATAATAAGATAGAGAATCTGTTGGGAATTCAGTTTCAATCGATAGTTCTTTTATTTTTTTATAAAAATTATCTGGATCATTTTTAAATAACTTATAAAATTGCTTTTGATCATTTATTTTAATTAAGCTGATTAATTTAACAAAATTTTGATTTTTTGTTTTCATATATTACCTTTTTTTAATTGTGACCATGACTTCATCAATTTTAAAACCATCAATATCTACAATTTCAAATTCAACATCTTGAATATTCACCTTTTGTGCCTTTTTAGGAATACACTTGATGTAATTAACTAAAAATCCGTTAAGTGTTTCAAATGGTTGATTTTCTGTTGTATTCCAATTGAGCAATTTACAAACATCAAAATAAGATGCTTGTCCATCAATCAACCATGAGCCTGTATCTCTTTGCACAATTAACTCTTGAGAATCAAAAACGGTTTGACTCATCAAGCTAGATAGAACATCATTGAGAGTAATTAAACCAATGAGCATACCAAATTCATTACAAACAATAGCAATATCTTGTTTTGTTTCAGTGAATTTGTCCAAAACTTCCAGTAAACTAATGGTGTCTGGTAAAATTAAAATTGGCTTTAATCCTTGTTCTTTGAGTTTTTCCAAATCAAAAATCTTTTCTTTTTCATTAATTATCTGTTTCAAAATATGACTTGAACTGATATAGCCTAAAACGTTATCCTTTTCATTTTGAGACACTAAAAATCTTGCATGAGGATGTCTTAAAATTTTTTCAATGATCATATCTCTTGAATCATGAATATCAAGAAAAATAATATCATTTTTCAAGGTAACAGCCAATGATATATTCTTATCAGTGAGGGATAATACGTTATCAATGATATTTTTTTCTGATTTGTCAATCACACCATGAACGCTGCTTTCATCTAATACTGCTTGCACTTCTTCAAAAGTTAATTTATCAGGTAATTCATTATGAATATTAAACATAGACAATATTTTATTAGAAATAGCGGATAAAACAATGATAAAAAACTTTGTACATTTAATTAAGAAGTAAATAGGAGTAATGATTTTCATTGCTTTTTGTTCAGGATTGACAAAAGCAATACGCTTGGGAATCAATTCAGCAAATAGAATAAAGAGAAATGTTATCAATAAAATAGACGACGATATACTGATAAGCTCTAATATATCATGATAATTCTCAAGCGATTTGATATTTTTCTTTAAATAATCTAAGATAATAGGTGATAATGCTTGTTCACCAAAAACACCAGACAATATTGCAATTAAGTTGAAAAATAATTGAATTAAAATAATAAATTGTGAGGGATTTTCAATTAATTTTAGAATTAATTTTATCTTGTTTTTATTATTTAAATCATTTTCTTGCTCCAACATCATACTGAGTTTTCTTTTTTGAGAAGAAGCCAAAGACATTTCAGAAAAGGCAAAAAAAGCATTCAATAATAAAAAAATAGATAATAATAAAAATATTTCAGATAAACTCATCATTTCTTTCAAAATTATTCATATTATAACATACAATAGAATAAAAAAAAGAGCTTTTGCTCTTTTTTAATCATCATCTTTTTCAAACATCTCATCAAGTTCATTGAGTAAATCCATGATCTCCTCTGGATCTTTATTAGAAGGCTTACCTTCTTTAGGATAACTTGATAACTTTTTCATATCCTCAATTGTTCTATTACTATCTGCCCTAGATTGCTCATCTGAAGATCCCATCATTCGTTCAATGTTTTCAAAACCTGAACGAGTTTCTTTTTCATCTAAAAATACGTTAACATCATCATCATCATCACTATCATCATCATCATCGTCAGTAGAAACATTGTATCTTTCTTTTAAGTATTTCTGCCTTTCTTTTGTAGATGAAAATATCTGAATTTCATCATCATCATCTTCCGTATTATCCAAACTATTTTTAAAGTTTCCAATTTTTTCATCATAACTATTAAAAATTTCATTTCCTAGACTTGCTATGGTGGCAAATGCAGCTTCACTCATTTTTAGTGAAGAATGTGCATCTAGTAATAATCTCATTTTATCAATATTTTGACTATCAATTTCTAGATTTTCTTCTAATTCTTTAATTTTATGTTCATTACCAATATTTTTAATCAATGACTTCAAACCATTGTCCATTTGATTGATGACCTCTATATCTGGTGGTTCAACTCTAACGAAATAATTCATGGTAGAAAGTGGAGGCTTAGGAGGTGAAGCATAGAACATTTGAGCACGTACAACTGCTGATTTAAACAAAATATGACCTTGACCTTCTTTTTGTTCTTTCAAGTCTTTGACATCCAAACGTTTCTTAGATCTAACACTAGCTGAACTAGCAGGCTTGAACGTTGTTGTTAAACCACCTGATTGCATCTCTAAGTTAGATACATCTGACACCAAAGCCTCTGACGCTGATTTATCAAATAAATCAAAAGTAGATTGAGGGTCTTCTAATTTCATGCAAATTTTAATGTTACAGTTTGCCACGATAGAAGCAGCCTCTTCTTTTGAAGCTTTTTCAAACGCTGGCAAATCTTGTCCTGCAAATATCATTGAGAAACCTAACGAACGTGCCTGAGCTGGCATAACTGCGCTACCTTTTACGGCATAATATCCATATTCGTCCAAGACAGTCATGAAAGGCATGTCAGAGTTTGTTGGTTTTGTTTCCACAACTTCAGCATAAGTACCCTCTACGCTTGAACCTAGTGCTGCTGCCATCATCTGTTTCAAACATGCCACAATGATTTTACCCAAGTTAGATAACTCTTCAGTAGACTTTTCCAGTGCTGGCAACAAAACTACCAAGATACGACGATTTAAAACCACATCTTTGAAGTCTACTTCACCCAAGTTAGTTTTAAAGATAAATCCATATTGATCAGCCAAAGAGCCTAGAATCTTTGTAAATTGCATCTGCAAATAACCGTGCTGTTCTGCCACTGTATCATTTTGCTTAGGAGCATTTTCTTGGAATCCAGGTAATGATACAAGATATCCTTTTAAAGCTGCTCTGATATGATTGGGAAAGTCTTTTCTTTGTTTATACAATTTAATGATATTATCAAGAATCAAATATTCACGAATGATATCTACATCCAATAAAATATCTTTTTGGTCACGCATATAAGTCAATGCCATCATCATTGCTGAAATCAAAGAAATAGCACGACCTTTCCACATGTCACCACCGCCACCGCCATCATCCATCAATGATACAACCAATTCAGTCAAACCACCAGAACCACCAGAAGAGAAAGGATTCAAAGTATTACTTAACTTGGTCTTTTGTGGTCCAAAAACGTCTCGTGAACCTGTCATGTAGTTAATACATAGAACATCATCCTCTCGTCCCATTGTTCTTGCCATAGCAAAAACCTTGGTGTATAAAACGTTTTCACCTTTACCGTCAACATAAATCAAACCTGAGCCCTGAACCAATGCATTATAAGCCAATGATAACAAAGTTTCCGTGTTATGTGTAACGATATAATCTTTTGTGATGAATAATCCTCTTTTATCAGCGATTTTAATACACTGACAATCTTCTTTACGGTTTGTTTTTTCCACAGATAAAACTTTCAATTTCAATGTATCTTTATATTGATATGTTTGAACTTGTTCCATTTTTCTTTTTAAAGAAAAAAGTTTATGAGGCTCTGATATTCTAATATAAACACGATAACTAATTTTACCTAATTTTTTTTCATTTTTATATGTATAAGATGTCTGTCTTTCTTTAATTTTAGCTATTCCACCTAAAGAATTGATAATTTCACATACGTCTTGCGCAAGCTCTTTAGATGAAGTAGAAAAATCAACTCTACCTTTGTAAGCACTGCCATCTGTATCCATTAATCCTTGAAGAATTTGATATCTTTGTTCTATTGATGAGTTTTTATAAATTGATGGTATAAACTTGTTATAAGAATATAAACCGATTAAATCCAATTTTTGTAAATTCTTAAAAATACTTTTTTTCACATACTCGCCATTAGGAAGCTTTCCTGAATTTTTATATTCAGCAGTAAATTGTAAATTGTAATCATATTTTTTATTACTTTTTAATTTATTAAAAACACAGTCATCTGGCATTAATTGATTTAATTTATTTATTATAAAATCATCAGAAGTAGAAAATCTAATATTTCTATTATTAATAGATCCATCTCCTAATAAAGCACCTAAAACATAAGGATGAATTGGTAAATCTACTTCTGGTTTTTCAACTTCATTAGATAAAATAACATAATAATTTTGATTGACTTTGTTTTTAGATAGCTCTTGCAATAAACTTTCTGTATTCATCACTTTAGCCCTTGCTAAAACACCTTCAGCAATTTCTTTCTTATTCCATTCTTTATGGTGAATTTCCCATAAATGATCACCTGAAACTTCAATGACTCTACCATCCTCAAAAGTTATCTTATAAAGCTCTAACTCTCCTTGAGGATAAACACCTACAATAGATGAAAGACCAAATGGTGTTGAAACTAAATCTCCAACTTTTAAATCTTCATTCTTTTTCCAACCTGTTGGAGTATGTACCAATTCTTTTTTTCTCAATGCTTTACCCGCTCCGGTTGATCCAAAAACAAGCACATGTGTTCTCATATCTGAGTTATTGAACCACAATTCATTTTGTGTATTTCTTTCATTACCAAAAAAGGTAATTCCCTCTGCTGGAGATGGCTTATCTTTGAAATCAGGCTGACCTGGATCTAGAAGACCTGACGATTTTGGCATACGAAATGGTAGTCTAAATTCTTTCTTAGCAGTAAAACGAATTAACCATATGCCTATTAAAAACCATATCTCTCCCAAACCTGGAGCAAACACTAAAGCTGAAATGGTAATTCCCATCATCATCATGAAAAAATCTGGCTCTCCCATTTTATCAGAAAATTTCTGTTTAGCAGTTCGATGATCGCGTGACATCGAGCCAGGATCAATTTCCTGATTTTTTAACACACCATTGAATTTATCTTTTCCTTGACTCATAAAAAATCGTCCTAATTAAAAATGAAAGAATATCAAATATATAAAAATTGTCAATATAAAAATTGTAAAAAAAAAGGCTCTAAGAGCCTTTTTATTATTTCTTCTGTTGAAGACCTTGAATAACAACACTAGCGGGGTCATTAGGATTAACAGGTTGTTGATTAGACTGTTGTTGGTTTGGTGATTGTCCAACAGCTCCTTTCATTAATTCTTGAATCAGTTGTTCAGGAATTTGACCATTACTTTGCTGTTGTAATTGTCTAATTTGTTCAGCGTTGAGTTGATTCGGGTTCATTTGTTGAGACATTTGTGCTTGATTTGTTGGTTGTGCATTTTGACCAACAATTAAGGCTGTTTTAAACATTGGGGACAGTAATGTATCAGCAATGATCCAGACAACTCCCACAAGAGCCAATACAGCAATACTTGAACTCACTTTTGTAATTAAAGTTTTCTGACCACCATACATTTTAACATTCATGATTTGTAATGCATCTGAGGCATCCAATTTTGATTCAAATTCAGCTAAAACAATTTTTTCATATCCTTTATCTGAGTAAACATTGGCAAATAATTGGTGGTTGACTTTTTTGCCACTTTCTCTAATTTCTTCGGTTAAGGCAGGAAGCTCAACATCAAATGCAATGGTATGAAACTTTTCTAAATTAATGCTGATCATTTTAGGCATGACTGATTTAGTAAAATAAACATTAATAAGCTTTGGTGCAATATATTGAACATTAGGCTTGTTAATAAAAATGGATGCAATATTGTAAATAAATTTCATAAAATCTCCGTTAATTAATTTTGGCAATCATATCTGAATTAAAATAACATGTCAATATAAAAAAAGAGCATATAGCTCTCTTTTTTTATTCTATTTTAACCTCTGTCAGTGCTTTTTCAAGTCCATCAACAGCTTTAATGACATAAGGTGCATCTAGTTTATGTTTCGCAATTTGCTCTGCTCTCCAATGTCCAAAAATACCTGCAACTTCAACAAAAGGCACCTGTCTACCAACACAGTTCAAAGTATACCATAAAACTCTATCTCTTGTTTTTAACCAAATAAAAAAGTTGGGAGGAAAGACACCAGTTGTTCGAGAAAATTCCATCATTTGTGCTAACAAGGTATAAATATAAGCATGTTTGCTCATTATCTCAATAATTTGTGGATCTTCTGCAAATTTATATAAATCTTTAGCGCAAGACATATCTGGAATTTTTAATATATCTGTTTGAGAAGCATTGATGGCAATTTGATTAACAGCATTCATAGCTTCTTTCTTTTTACCCAATCCATGTGCAGCCAAAATACATAAAATCACTTTTTCATGCGTTCTTAATTTTTGAAATCCAGCAAATGGCTTACCTAATTGTGAAATAAATAATTTTTCTGATTTTTTTCTATCCAAGCTATTCACATTTTTCTCTTCAGTTAACAAATGAAATTTCAATGCAAATTCATAAGGTTTAACTGACATTGCATATGGACCTTTTTTAAAATCTTCCTTGATTAAATCAGCATTAACCACTGGAGATATATAAGGCCAAATTTTCTTTTCAGAATCTTTGAGTGTTTGCATAGTTAAAACTCTCTTGAATCTTTTAGATGGATTTTTAGAATAAACTTTCCAAGACCATACGCCCAAAATAATTGCCATAGGAATATTAAAAATAAATCCAACGAAAGAGCCTACTTGATATAATTCTTTAACTTTCCAATCACCAATAGCTGTATCTTGAATAGCTTTTGCCAATTCTAAATAACGATTGGTTGGAAAAATAGCATTAATCAAATTGATTTGAATTAATTTAAAGGTTAAAAAATAATAAGTAATTTGTTCACCCCATTTATACCAAATACCTCCCAATATGATCACAATTGCAAAAATTATCCATAAAATATCACTTGTTGGGTCTGTTTTTTGTTCTCCTGCCATAAATTCCTCTTAAAAATTTTTTTTATGATAACATGAATATTAATTTTATTCAATCTATTTTTTGTATTAAAAATTAATTTTTGGAAACCATTCATGTTTTCTTTTAAACCAATCTTGATGTGAACAAAGCTTTTGATGTTTTAGTTGAAAGCATCTAAAAGAATATTGAAAAGCATTCGCACCACCAATACTCATACCAGCCACTCCCCCCAATATTTTGGTTAAACTTAATGTAAAAATTCCATAACCAAAAAAAACAATTGAAAAAATTAAAATAAATAAACTACCATAAAAAGTAATAGAATAAAATTTGTAAGTTTCCATGATATCTCTATCTGACACATTAAGTCTTTGTTTGGCATCTTGAAAATTTTCTGTTATACCAACTGCTGGCTTTTGCTTTAAGACTTGAGCCATATCGATAATGTCTTCACCACCTTTTTTAATATTTTTCCATCCAGCAATATTAGCAGCATACTCTTTATTTTCTGAACCTTTTCTTTTTATAAATCCAAAAAATTTTTTAGGAGATGAAACTTTTTCTTTTTCTTCTGTCATAAAATTCCTCTAAAATAATCGCAATGATATCTTTATTTTAAAAATTGTCAAGAATAAAAAAAGCGGCTTACCGCTTTTTATTTATTATTTAATCTTGATTGAATATTGCCTGTGCTATTTTTAATGAGTTTATCACTAATCATCACAAGCTTATTAAAATACTTATCAAAATCTTCATTCAAAATATCTAAAGGTAAACCACCTTGATTTCTATGTTTTTCTAAAGCTTTTTCTAATTTTTCTCTAGGAAACTGCTCCATTAATTTAAATACTCTATTGGACTCTTTATGCCAACTATGGGCATATAGCTGTCCAGCCTCTTGCATAATAATATAAAATAATTTAGCTCTATCATTTTTACTAGCATATTCATCTGATAAAATGTCTAAAGCATATTTAGAAGAATTGAATAATTTTTCCAATAAGATTTCCACATCATTTTCCATGTTTCTATATAAATCAAATCCATAAATAACTTCTTTCATAATAGGTAACATAGCTCTGATACAAGCCATTTTAACCAAATCATTAGCATCCAAATCATCATAAGGAATTTTCTCAGCAATATCTTTAGAGTTTTCAATCACTTCTTTAAAAATAGATGATAAAGTCGTTTCATTAAAGGCTTGATCAATTTGACCATTTTTAATATATTGCTCAGATAATATTTCTGAAAAATTTTTTTCTAATACATTACGAATCCAAAAATTTTTTTCTTTTTTTGGATCAATATCCATTTCCTCACACATTCGTAAAGAAAGATTTGAAATTTCTTTGATAATTTCTTTAAATCCCTTAGAAAGATGATCATTGGTTGTTTTTTCAACGGGTTGTTTAATTAACGCAATAATAATTGGTGATACAATTTTAACTGCATTCATTGCTTTCATTGTCATTTGATATGCTGTTTTTCGTAAATTATCTTCATTTAAAGGATCATTTTTTGAATCTTTTTCAGCATCTTTTTTGGGTAAAAGAAAATCAATTTCTTGAAAATTGTCTTTTTTCACTTCTTTGTTTGTTTGTCCGAATACCATAAATACCTCTTTATATTGAAAGTAAATTATAACAAAAAATTGTAAAAATTCAAGTTAAATGAATATATACAAAATGATGATTTTTTAACTAAGCAAAATATAATATCAAAACATAATTTTGTCAATATCATTTTTTTTATAACTAATCAACTGTAAGAAAAAAAGAAAAATTTATGGGTTGCCGAAGGCAACCTACACATTGATAGTTATTTTTATCTTTAAATGGTAGAAAGATTAAATTGATTTTTTATATCCTGATTCAATTTTAATTTTTCTTTTCCAAACTTCCAACCACATTGTTTAAAAATTTGATTATATTCTTCTTTATTTTCCTGTATATAAATATCATAAAAAACATTT